>ERZ894203.169-NODE-169-length-66030-cov-188.379113_pt1 | contig 66030 bp, 63 predicted proteins | sample MGYA00380286_ERZ894203 | MGnify/ENA primary metagenome ERZ894203 (study PRJEB32331, sample SAMN06328484) | human gut metagenome | biome: human gut microbiome; feature: stool | host: Homo sapiens | collected 2014-02-06 ... | reverse complement strand
TTATCGGCTGAAAAACAGCCGATAAAATCGTCGTGGCGGAAAATAGAATGGTTACCAAAAAAATTATTACATTTGCCCCAGATAGAGAGTTATATAAATATGCTGAAATAGTTTATGCTATAACTCAAAAAAATATGCAAAATACGCCAATATTTTAGTATATTGCTTAATCCGGATGCATAATCTGGATGTCCCCAAGGTATATCTGCGCATTTCAGTATGAAAGAAAATGATAAACATTGGTACCCCATCAGAGTTACATACTCGCAAGAGATGAAAGTAAAAAGCTATTTTGATGCTTGTCAGATTGCCAGTTTCATTCCGATGAGATACTCTGAAATACAGCGCAACGGTCAGTCAAAAGTTAAATTAGTACCAGTCATACACAATTTAGTATTTGTCTATTGTACTAAAAACGAAATTGAACAAATAAAGAGAGAGAGCAGTATCTCCTCCAAGATAAGATACATAATCGACAAGGAAACCAAGCAAATCATTACTATTCCCGACAAGCAAATGCAGGACTTCATATCGGTTGCAGGGAATATTGACGAACAGATTCTTTACTTGACACCTCAGGAGGTGGCTTTAAAGAAGGGGGACTATGTCCGTATTACTGGAGGAATTTGGAAAGGAATAGAAGGAAAGCTCGTACGCATAAAAAAGAATTTGCGAGTGGTTGTTTCCCTTCAGGGAATAGCCGCTGTAGCCACTACAAGCATTCATCCTTCATTAGTTGAAAAGATAGAGAAATAATACGATGTTCAGCATTAAGATAAAAAACATCAATTTCTTTAGCAGATACATTGTTTGGGCAGCCGACTGTCTTCTGTCCGTATTGGCAACATCCTTCAGCTTTTTGTTTTTCCATTACCTGATGAAGGTCGATACAGATGTCACTACCGTTACGTCAATCCTCGTCCTCTCACTGGTGATTAGTATCTGTGCCACCTGGATATGCAAGACCTACCAAGGCATCATCCGCCATTCCAGCCTCACCGAGCTGATGCGCATCGTATATGCCATGTTCATCAAAGCCCTTGCATTCATCATCCTGTCAAATTTACTGCTGGAATATACCGGTCTGTTCATCTATACCATCATCTTCTCCGACCTCATCATGTCAGTCTTTCTGCTCATGTTTGTCAGAGTAGTTGTCGTCAATTTCTATTATAACCTCATCGAGGCAATGGATAAGCAGACACACCGGGCACTGATATACGGCACTTCCGACGCAGCAATCAGTCTGGCTGCATACCTGAGCAAATCTACCAACAGCCTGTACAACCTGAAAGGATTCATCACAAGAGAAGAGCGGTTGAAAGACTATCGCGTACAGGGATATCCGGTAATCTACCTCTGCGATGACTGCGACTTCAACGAAAAGCTGAAATCACTCGGTGTCAATACCATCCTGTTCGTCAATACAGACGACCTCCATAAAGACAGTGCGCTGATCGAAGCAGGCATCCAGAACAATATCACCATGCGTATTGCTCCGCTGGTGGAGGACAACAGCAACATCTCCCAGCGCATCCAGATGCGTGAGGTACAGATAGAAGACCTGCTCGAACGCGACGAGATCAAGATCGATACCGAAAAAATCAAGAAAGAAATCTCAGGCAAGGCCGTAATGGTCACCGGTGGTGCAGGAAGTATCGGCAGCGAACTGTGCCGACAGCTCTGCAAGTTCCATCCCAAGCATCTGGTTATCTTCGATTTTTCCGAAACAGGAACATACCAGATCGATATGGAACTCCGGAATACCTATCCGGAATGCAACATTACCTCAGTCATCGGAAACGTAAGAGATTACCAGCGTGTAGAGTCACAGCTCAGCCTGTACAAGCCAGATATCATTTTCCATGCCGCAGCCTACAAGCATGTTCCTATTATGGAAGAATATCCGTGTGAAGCCGTACGTACCAACGTTATGGGAACACGCATCCTCGCCGATGCCGCTGTCAGACATGGAGTAGAAAAATTCATCATGATTTCTACCGACAAGGCCGTACGCCCGTCCAATGTCATGGGAGCTACCAAACACATTGCCGAAACATACGTACAGAGCTTGGGTAATGCCATCAAAGAAGGCAAGGTAGCCGGAAAGACCTGCTTCATCACTACCCGCTTCGGCAACGTATTGGGAAGCAATGGAAGCGTCATTCCGCTGTTCCGCCATCAGATACTCGAAGGTGGTCCGGTCACTGTTACCCATCCCGATATCATCCGCTACTTCATGACCATCCCCGAAGCCTGCCAGCTAGTACTCGAAGCTGCTTTCCTCGGTGAAGGAAACGATATCTTCATCTTCAATATGGGAGCTGCCGTCAAGATAGACGACATGGCAAGAAAGATGATCCGCCTCTCCGGACTGATTCCGGATAAAGACATCAAGATCGAATACACCGGACTCCGCCCGGGCGAAAAGCTATACGAAGAACTATTATATAAGGAGGAAAGCACACTGCCTACTTCCAATCCGGAAATCTTCCATGCAGAGAGTATCAATACGGAATACCAGTCCCTGCTGCCGTCTATCGAAGAACTGATTGCCATAGCCGGAACCGACGATAAGCTGGAAACCGTAAAATACATGAAAAAAATAACACCCGAATTCATCAGTCAGCATTCCAGATACGAAGCGCTCGACAAAGAGAATAAACAATAAAGAACGTATTAATTAAGAAAAGAGACTAACTAGTAATATTTATTTTATATGAAACAGAGAGTTTTTCTAGCATTAATGATGCCCTTCCTTTTCATCAAAGGATTCGCACAGGAGGTTAATTCTACAGTGCCTTCAGAAACCAGTGAAGATGAGAACACAGCGTATTGGGTAAGCCCTGAAACAAACAACGAAAGGGTCCTCAATCCAAACAAGTTCCGCGACAACTGGTTTATCACAGTCAATGCAGGTACCTTCCTTAACTGGTGTGACAATACCAGTGATGCAAAAGGCAAACAGTTCCAGCCGGCAGCTGGTTTGTCAGTAGGTAAATGGTTATCACCTTGGGGTGGTTTCCGTGTCATGGGAATGTGGGGACGTGGATTCGGTCAGACTTACAAACCGGTTCTCGACCGTACATACAACTGGAATGTAGTAAACGGTTACATCGACGCAATGTTCAATTTGCATAATCTGTTCGGAGGTTACAAAGAAAACCGTTTCTTCCAGGTAATGGCTATCGCCGGTATCGGTGTGGAACACATGTTCGGCTTCAGCGATGAAAGTTGGTACAAGAATTACAATGTAAACACAGAAAAGAACAACCTGCTGGGATTCCGTACAGGTTTGCTGGCATCATTCAGACTGCACAGAGCACTGGCACTTAACGTAGAAGCATCTGTCAACTGTCTGGACGACTCATACGACGGTGTAACTTCAGACCACAAGTGGGACGGTCACGTCAACCTGTTGGTTGGTTTGGTTTACCGTTTCAAGAACCACGACGGAACACACCAGTTCACTTTCACTCGCCGTAACCAGGACAAATACGATGCCCTGAATGCAGAAGTAAACCGCTTGCGCAAGGAAGTAGCCGAAATGAAAGCAGCTCCTGCCGTAGAAGTGAAGCGTGAAGTTGTAGAAAGCGAACGCGTTTCAACTCTTGTATCATTCGATCCGAACTCTACAGAAGTAAACAAACTTCAGGAAGTAAATATCTATACAGCAGCCGAAGGTCTGAAGAAAATTCAGGATGGCGACTTGTATATCACTCCTATCAAGAACAACGAAATGAGCAGCGATTTGTTCAATGGCCGTGCCAATGCTATTCGCGACATGCTTGTGAATGAATATCAGGTTCCTGCAGGACACATCTTTATCGAAGAAAACAACGAGCTGGTTCGCTCATTAGACCCTGCAAAGAACTGTGTAGTTATCTATATTGTTAAATAATAAACAGGACATTCAACATGAAAAAAATAGTTATTGCAGGCCTTGCAGCAGTCATGGCAGCCAATTTATATGCAAGTGAAGAAACCCCTTCAAAAAATCTTACGGTAAAAGCCGATACAGTCAGAACATTAAAGCACTATAAAGCAGGCGACAACTGGTTCTTCGGAGTATTTGCCGGAACCAATTTCTCATTGACGGAAAACATCCGTTTTGCCCCCTTCGGCAAACGTCTGGGTCCGAGTGCCGGTATTGCTGTAGGTAAGTACTTCAACCCGGCAGTAGGTGCCCGTGTACGTGTAGCTTACCTTAACCAGCACAGTAGAGCCAACAGCGAGCTGGTAGACGCTTATCCCGAAGTATACGGCGACGGTATTTACAAGTTCAGCATGGTTTCTACCTTCTTCGACGGTTTGTTCAATTTCAACAACATCTTCAAGCCGTACAAGGAAAGTACCCGCTTCAACGTTGTCGGTGTATTGGGTATCGGATTCAACTCATCCTTCGGATTCGACGACAAGATCAAGAATTGGGCACCTTCTAAAGGCGGACAGTACTATGTTGATCGTTCCGGCGGAACTTATCTGGCTGTACATGCCGGTCTTCAGTTAGGCTACAAGGTGAACGATGCCCTCGATATCAACCTCGAAAGTACCTATAACGCTACCGACGATGGATACAACGGAACCCGTTACGATAGAAAGTACGACGGTTATATCTACGTAGTAGCCGGCGTGACTTATCACTTCAAAGACCACTACGGCGACCGCCGCTTCAAGTATGTCACTATGACCGACCAGGCACAGATCGACCGTCTCAACGCACAGATCAATGCCGCACGTGCCGAACTTGCCAACAAACCGGAACCGATTGTACGCGTAGAAAAGAAGGTAGAAACCAACCGTGTACTCGATATGACAGTTTCCTTCATCATCGACAAGTACAACATCACCGACGTTCAGAAGAACAACGTACAGAAGGTAGCCGAATACCTGTTGAACAACCCGAACATCAACCTGATCATCACCGGTTACGCCGATGTGAAGACTGGTAACCCGGCATACAACTTGAAGTTGTCTGAACGCCGTGCCAACGCCGTACGCGACATGCTTGTCAACGATTTCGGAGTAGATCCGTCACGTCTGCGCATCGACTACAAGGGTGATACCGTTCAGCCTTACGATCTCAAGAACGAGTGGAACCGTGTTGTAATATTTGTAACAGAAGAAAACAACAACAAATAATCATGAAGCACATCCATCTTTCACTGGCCCACATGAGCGGCAAAGAAGAAGCGTTTATCCACGAGGCCTTCCTTACCAACTGGGTAGTACCTTTGGGTCCCAATGTCGACGGGTTCGAAAACGACCTCGCCGCATGGCTGGGGGAAAAATCGGCCTCTCCTCTTCATGTCGTAGCTCTCAGCTCCGGGACAGCAGCCATTCATCTGGCGCTGGTGATGCTGGGTGTAGGTCCCGGCGACGAAGTCATCTGCCAGAGTTTTACTTTCGCCGCCTCAGCCAATCCCATCGTATATCAGGGAGCCACTCCGGTGTTTGTCGACAGTGAACCCGGCACATGGAACATGGATCCCGAACTGCTCCGTCAGGCTATCGACGACCGCCTGCGTACGACCGGCAAACTGCCTAAGGCCATCATTCCCGTACACCTGTACGGTACTCCCGCCCGTATGAACGAAATAAACAGCGTTGCTTCCGCATACGGCATTCCGGTAGTAGAAGATGCAGCCGAGGCATTGGGTTCGGAATATAACGGCAGGTACTGCGGAACATTCGGTACTTACGGAGCCCTCTCGTTCAACGGCAACAAGATGATTACCACCAGTGGTGGAGGAGCCTTGATCTGCCCCGACGAAGAAAGTGCCCGCCGTGTCAAGTTCTATGCCACTCAGGCACGCGAGAACTTTCCCTATTACCAGCATGAGCAGATTGGCTACAATTATCGATTGAGCAACATCTCTGCCGGAATCGGCCGTGGCCAGATGTACGTGCTCGACGAGCATATCGCCCGCCGCCGTGCGATACACGCGCTTTACGTGGAAAAGTTAAAAAACACACCGGGCATTACGGTGATGCAACCACGGTCTAATGTCGATTTACATCCCAACTATTGGTTAAGTACCATTCTGGTTAACCCGCAGGAAGCCGGATTCACTTATCAGGAGTTATCTGCACGGCTTACAGCAGCCGACATCGAAAGCCGTCCGTTATGGAAGCCGATGCATCTGCAACCCGTGTTTGCCAACGCACCTGCCTATGTGAACGGAGTGTCCGAGGCACTCTTTGCTCAGGGACTCTGCCTGCCTTCAGGACCGATGGTAACCGATGAGGATGTAGATAGAATTGTAGAGATAATCAAGAATTAATTATTAATCATTTAGTACGCTAGTTTAATAAAACTTTATACATTTACAACAAAAAGTTTCTACAAACAATCGTACGAAAAAGAGTTAGAACTATGCTAAGCAAAAGAATGTATATCAAACCAGTCTTGGAAAGTGAAACATTTGTTCCACAAAACTATATTGCCGCTTGTGGAGATAGCGGGAAAATATATAAGTTTACGTGCGACGGTGGAGAAGGACAAATGGGAGACGTTTATACTAACAGTGGAACAAACTTAACAGAAGGTATATCTCACTATTATCACGCATGTAATACAAAACATGATGCTCCATCAGAAGATGAATTCATTAGAGGAACATTTATAGCAAACGGTGGAAATGACCAAAAACAACATTGGGTATGGGATGGAATATTCCAAGGGCACATGGAAGACTATCCATCAATTCCTGTAATAATTTGGACAGATGGAGGAACAAATGTACATTGCACAGAAAACCTTGACATAACTTCTTGGGAAACAACAAAATCCTAACCATTAACAATCAATAAACAATATAAAGATAAGATTGTACCCTCCATGATACAATCTTATCTTTTTTAAAAGATGGACCAACTATACGATGCAACCCCGGTAGAAAGACGCCTGGTAGATAAAGCGACGCAACTCCGAATCCCTATATCAGCTTCTTTCGAACTGACACCGCTCTGCAACTTGAGTTGTGACATGTGCTATGTCCGCATGAATGCACGCGAACTGGCGTTGCATGGAAATGTACGAAGCATCGATAAATGGATTCAGACAGCCGAAGAACTGAAAGCGATGGGCACGTTGTTCATCCTGCTTACAGGAGGAGAACCCTTGCTGTACCCTCAATTTAGCGAACTTTATCTCGCCCTTCGTGAAATGGGGTTCATTATTACGATCAATACCAACGCAACGCTTATCACCGAAGAGGTGGCTGAACTGTTCAGTCGTGTCAAGCCTCGCCGCCTCAATGTAAGTCTGTATGGGGGATGTAATGAAACATACAAGGATTTATGCCATATTTCAAACGGATATGACCGTTGCATACAGGGACTTCAGTTATTGAAAAGGTATCACATAGATACGAAATTGAATCTGACCATCATCCGCAAAAACCGAAAGGATTATGAAGCGGTCATCCGCATGGCGGAAGAACTGGATATGCCGGCATCCATCAATTGCTACACATCTTTATTCTGCAGTCCGACATGTACCTCGCAACTTAATATACCGGAAATAAGGCTGACACCGGAAGAAGTGGTCGCACTCGAAATCGAACACCTTAAATACAAATACAAAACCAATTATCACGAACGGATTAAAGAGATGAATGCGGAACTTATCGGTATGGAATCTGCCGTACCCGATGGAGTTACGCTAAATTGCCGTGCCGGAAAAAGTTCTTGCTGGATCAACTGGCAAGGTATATTGTCACCGTGCGTAGATATGGCGACTCCTTCCGTATCGCTAGCAGAACATTCGGTAGCCGAAGCCTGGCAGAGCATTGTAAAGCAATGTGATTCCTTACCGGCACACACGGAGTGCAGCGGCTGCAAACTGAGCAAACTCTGCGATGTATGCTATGCCAACGCAACCAACGAAAAAAAATATTGCGGAGATACGGCTTATCTCTGTGCCATAGGCAAGGCTAAAAGAAGCCTCATTGAGCAGGAAGCTCAACGATAACCCTTGTATCATGATCAGACTGACCATTGGAAATTTACATATACAGCTGGAAGGCATCGACAGAGCACATCTTCCGGCAAATACCCTGCTCTTTGAATCAACCTTCGAAGAAGCAGATTTATATTATACGTTTCATACAGACCGACAGCCTCGTCTGCCGAACATACCACCCATATACCGGAAACCGGATATCCTCGTTTTCAGGCAACCGTCAGGACTGGAATCACGCCTGTTGATTCTTCCCGACGGACAGGCTGCCTACGCCTATCTGGAAGAAACCGATTCCAATCATACTGAAATTTATTTCAATCCGGCATATACCTCCCTGCTGAGTGCCGACACTATTTTCCACTCGATGCTGGCTCTTGAAAAGCATTTGGTCTTACAGAATTCGTTTGTCTTCCATTGTTCCTACCTCGATTTCGAAGGAAAAGCAATTCTGTTCAGCGGCCCCAGCGGAATAGGGAAGACCACTCACACCAACTTGTGGTGCCAATACCTGCCCGACCGAGCAAAAGTTTTAAACGGTGACAAATGCCTGTTAAGTCGTGAAGGCAACACATTTTATGCCAATGGCTGGCCAATATGCGGTTCAAGCGGTATCTGTTACAACAAGCGCCGTGAAGTACGTGCCATTGTGCTATTACAGCAGGCTCCCGAGAATAGATTGATAGAAGAAAAGAAAATACTCACATTCAGGCGTGTACTCGAACAGCTTACGGTCAATTACTGGAACCGTGAGTTTACGGATGCAGCAATGACTTTTGTCGACTCCTTGATTTCTAGCTTACCCTGCTTTACGTATGCTTGCAACATCAGCCGTGAAGCGGTGGATACCCTGTACCAACAACTGATAACTGCCAACAAATGAAAAAAATTAAATCCTTTATATCACGTACCATTGCCGGCGAAACCGTACTGGTTCCTTCTGAAGAAACTGCACACGATTTCAACGGCATGATCAGCCTTACCGATACAGCTGCTTTTATCTGGGAACACATCGAAGAGGCAGCCGATTTCAACCAACTGGTCGACATGATTCTCGACGAATATGAGATCGACCGTGAAACAGCTGCAGCAGATGCCTCCGGCTTCGTCATGCAATTGTTACAACACGGCATGATCCAGCCGTCCGGACTGAACTGGTAAGACCGATGGAACAGAAAGAAATATTTGTCCGCAACGATGTGTTTTTTGCCGGCGTACAGGAGATGCTCCGCCAAGGCAAGTCAGTTCGCATCCGTGTCAGAGGAAATAGCATGCTTCCCTTCCTCCGCCACAACGACGATGCCTTGCTGGCTCCCCCCGAAGGAAAACGCATCCGCCGGGGTACGGTAGTCGTAGCACAGACTGATGAGTCTGGTATCGTACTGCACCGCATCCGTCGGATAGACCGGAACGGACGCATTATCTTGCTTGGCGACGGTAATACCTACATTTTCGAACACACAGACCGTTCGCGGATTATCGCTGTAGTTACCCGCTATTACCGTGGTAAACACAGTTTTTCGCCCGAAAACCCATTAATGAGGTTTGTCGGGCTGCTTTGGTGTGAAATGCATCCGTGGAGAAAACATCTTCTCACTACACTTTGGAAAATAAAAAAATCAATAACAACCAACAACTGATTATGAAACTCAACGAAAACCTTACCCTCCGCGAAGTGGCTGGAGAATACATGATAGTAAATCCTTTCAGCGAAACCATGGATATGACCCAGATTCTTACCCTGAACGAAACCGCCGCATGGTTGTGGCAGCAGGCAGAAGGTAAGGAGTTCGACGAAGCCTATCTGGTGGACTGCCTGTGCGAAGAATACGATGTCGACCGTGAAACAGCTGCGGCCGATGTTCACGAAATATGTGCACAGTGGCAAAAAAACGGTCTGCTGGCATGAACGGTATCACCCGCATCCAAGATGCCTTGTTTTTTCTACTCCGCCAAGGACTTTGGGGAATAAACGACAAAGAAAGTTCAGAAAAGTATTTCCCTCTGTCACCTGAAGAATGGCAGGCTCTTTATATCCATAGCCGCCGGCAGGCAGTACAGGGTATCGTCTACGATGGCATGTTGCTTCTGCCCAAGCCTTTGCGTCCTCCTCACGCACTCATTCTGAGATGGACGGTTGATGTCGACCAGTGGGAGCGTATCAACCGGCAGCACATTCAGGTGCTATGCGCACTGAACCGTTTCTTTACGGATGAGCCGGCTGTTCCTTTCGAGGTTATCAAGGGACTGGCCCTGAGCTGTTATTACCCCAATCCGCTTCACCGTGTATGCGGTGATATCGATTTGTATTTCGGCAGTGCGGAGGCAGTACGGCAGGCAGCCGGCAAACTGGAAGAATCCGGCGTATATGTCAAGTATGGAGCCAACGACGATGCCTCCTGCCTCATCGGTCAGGTTGTGATCGAACTGCATCCGGAGTTGATTGAACTGCATAGCCCGCTAATCCGCAAGTCGCTGCGTGAATGGGAGAAAAACGTATTCTGCACGGTTGCTCCCGCAATCAGACCTGTCTATCAGGATACTCCAATTAGTGTTCCTACTCCGGAAGCACACCACCTGCTGGTTTCCACACATATCCTGAAGCACCTGCTCAACGAAGGTATCGGCTTGCGCCAGTTATGCGACGCTGCCATCCTGTTGAAAGGACTGGCGCAGGAAACGGATAAACAGGAATTGGAGCGTCTGTGTCGCCGCTTCGGCATCTGGAAATGGTCCTGCCTGCTTTATTCTTTTTTAGTTGAGCATTTAGGACTGGATGAATCCTATACACCTTTCCGTCAGCATCACAATACGGAAACCCTGATGACCGAAATATGGGAGAGCGGCAACTTTGGTTTTTACGACGAACGGAAAGGGGAACGTCCGGAAGGGAAATGGAAAAATAAACTGTACACCACCCGTCAGATTACACGCAAGGCACAGCTGTTTTTCACGTATGCGCCGGCAGAAAGCTTTTGGTGGCCTACCCAGCTGATGGCCAGACGCATTAAAGAACTCGTTATCAAGCATGAAAACCATACTGAAAAAGATATTAAGTAAACTTACCAAAGAAAACCTCTCGCAGCAATATGCCATTGGACGCAAAGCCATGCGTTGGGTACTTCAGGTTACACAGGGATACCACTGGCTGATTACATTCTCCATCTTCTCGGGAGTATTCGGAGTAGGAATGTCCCTGTTCAATGTCTGGCTTTCCAAATGGATTATCGACATCGTAACCGGCGCTCGCGAAGGAAATGTCTGGATGGCAGCCGGTATCGTTGTCTTTTTCTTTTTCTTCGGCATGGCAGTCAAGCTGATTTCTCCCTGGATTTTCGGGAAAATCAATATGCGTATCGGTATCCGTATGCAGAACTCGCTGTCGGACGCCCTGATGATGTGTTCCTGGAAAAGCGGACAGAAATGGCATACCGGCGACCTGCTCACGCGTATCAACAGCGATGCTTCCGAAGTGCTCAGCATGGGTATGGGCATACTTCCCAATCTGCTCATCACCAGCCTTCAGCTGATCGGTTCCTTTATCTTCCTGTGGGCACTGGAGCCCCGGCTTGCCTGGTTCATTTTGGGAGCGACCCCGCTGGTACTGTTATCGAAAATCTATTTCCGCAAGGTACGTGAGCTGAGCAAGGCTCAAAAGGCCATGAGTAGCGAAATGGGATCGGTCATGCAGGAAAACCTGTCACAGCGTGTACTGGTACGTTCGCTGGGAGCAACCGACTACCGCAAGCAGAAACTGCATGAATCGCAGGAAAAACTGTTCAACCTTGGTATGGAACAGATTAAGTTCTCCACCTTTTCACAGGGAGTGATGGGCTTTGTATTCGGAGGCGGTTACTTGTGTGCTTTCCTCTGGGGGATCTACCGGCTGGAACATCAGGAAATCACCTTCGGTACCATGACAGCATTCCTGCAACTAGTCGGACAGGTACAGGGACCTTTCCTCGGACTGATTGGTATTCCGCCGGCACTGGTGCGTGGCTGGGCATCCGTCGAGCGACTGATGGAACTGTTCGAAGATGTAGAACCGGATGAAACACCGGTATATATTGACAGCCCGCTTACGCTGGAGTTCAATCAGGTTACTTTCGGATACGAATCGGGACAGCCGGTTCTGAATGAATTCTCAGCTGTATTCCGTCCCGGCACTTCTACGGCTGTTGCCGGTCCCACCGGAACGGGAAAAACTACAATTATCCGCCTGATGCTGGCACTTATCCGGCCTGATCAGGGCCAGGTAAACCTGGTAGCAGCAGACGGCTCGGTTTATCCGGACACTTCTGCCACCCGGGTAAACTTCATGTACGTGCCCCAGGGTAATACCTTGCTTAGCGGAACTGTCCGTGAAAACGTACTCCTGGGAGCTCCCGAGTGTACCGACGCTGATGTAGAACAGGTGTTGCGTACAGCCTGTGCCGACTTCGTATTCGATCTGCCCGAAGGCATTCATACCCGTGTCGGCGAACACGGCTACGGCTTGTCCGAGGGACAGGCACAACGCATCTCCATAGCCCGTGCACTGCTCCGTCCGGGTAATATCTGGTTGTTCGACGAGGCATCTTCCGCCCTCGACTGCGACACCACTACAAAGTTAATAAACAACATTTTAGCGGAAGGAAAAGAAAAAACCATTATCTTTGTCACCCACGACCCAAGAGTGATGGAACGGTGTGATTCAGTCATCCGGCTGAACGAAAAAGAACAACAAACAATAGAACCATAATAAACAGTAAAAAAACATTTATGAACAAATCAACTCTTTTATTCTTCTTACTTACAGTATTGCTTTTCTCGTCATGTGCCACAAGAAAAGACTTGGTTTATCTCCGTGACATGGAAGAACTCAAAGAATATCCTGTTTACCAGAAATATGAAGCAGTCATTCATCGGGACGACCGTCTCAGTATCACTGTGAGCTGCAAGAATCCGGAACTTACCCTGCCTTTCAACATTCCCGGAAGCAGCGACTACAGCATTGGTCCCGATGGTAATATTTCCACGTCCATACCTACCGGCAATTCTTCTGACAACGCCAACAAAGGATATCTGGTCGACGTAAACGGTGAAATAGACTTCCCGGTTTTAGGCAAGTTGAAAGTAGAAGGACGTACCCGAAGTCAGGTTAAGGAACTTATCACCAAACGGCTGAAGGATGAAGACTTGATTAAAGACCCCATTGTCATGGTCAACTTCCTGAACTTCAAGATTACCGTATTGGGTGAGGTGGGAAGTGTAGGAACCTACGATATCACAGGTGACCGTATAACCTTGCTGGAAGCTATTGCCAAAGCAGGCGATATTACCGATGACGGACGTGTAGACCGTGTAGCCGTTATCCGCGAATACGGAAACAAACGCCGAATCATGTTCCACGACCTCCGCTCGAAAGACGTGTTCAACTCCCCCTGCTATTACTTGCAGCAGAACGACATTGTATATGTGGAACCGTCGGCAGCCAAAACACGCGACAACGCACAGCGTACATTCAGCACATTCAGTATGATTTTATCATTCGTTACAACCATTACCTCACTGGTCGTATTGGCCGTGAAATAACCACAACTCCTAGTTAGATATGATACAAATGAGTGAACAGAAAGACCTTTCCCCCGATAAGAACATCAGCGGAAGCGGTTTCAATATCAATCCGATGGACATGGTAATGTACCTGGTCAACCGTTGGTACTGGTTTGTCCTGTCGGTATTCCTTTTCGGCGGATATGCCTGGTATCAATATGCCAAGACGCCGTTCAAATACTCCCGTTCGGCAACGGTAATGATAAAAAACCCTAATCAGGGACGGACTTATGGCTTGGAACGTTTCCAGACCTACTCATCCACAAATGTATCCAACGAAATACTTCAGTTTCAGTCACACAACCTGATGCGGGAAGTAGTCAGCCGTCTGAATGCTAACATCAGTTATACGATTACCGAAGGACTACGTGAAAAGGAACTCTACACACAAGCTCCTATACGGATTTCATTTCTCGAATCGGAAGACTACCAGACACTTTCTGTCGATGCGACTCCTGTCAACGATCATGAAGTACGGCTGACCACTTTTAGTGGTGATATGATACCGAATGCAGGCAAGATATTAACAGCCAAACTCAATGATACCATCCCGACTCCTATCGGCAAGCTGGTTGTCAGTCCTACACTTTATTACAGCAACAAATGGTTTGGCACAACCATCAGTGTAAAGAAGAACAGCGTCGACAACATGGCAAGCCTGTTCGGTTCCAACTTACGCATCAATCAGGCTGAAAATGATGCTTCTATCCTGTACCTCAGCCTCAACGATTACTCTACCGTTCGTGCCGAAGATGTATTGAACATGCTGATAACAGTCTACAACGAAGAAACTATCAAAGATAAGAACCAGATAGCCATCAATACATCACAGTTTATTAACGAGCGTCTGATTATCATCGAAAAGGAGTTGGGTGGAGTAGAATCGGAAATAGAAGCCTACAAACGCCAGCACGAGATGATTGACGTATCCTCTTCGGCAAGCATATCTGTATCCGACAAGCAACAATATGGCACACAGGCTACCGAAATGGAACTTCAAATAGAAATGGCAAACTACATCAAGCAGTTCCTCATCGACCCGTCGAAAATTACCGGTCTTATCCCGTCAAACACAGGAATAGCCGATGCCAATATCGAAGCCCAGATTGTACAGTACAATGCCAACAAGCTGAAACGCGACAAGCTTGTCAAGAACAGCAGTAACAAAAACCCTGTGGTACAGGAACTGAACAATACGCTGCTGGCAATTCGTCAGAACATTATACGCGATATAGACAACCTGATTGTCAGCATCAATGCCAAGCTCAAGGAAGCAAGGAGCCGTACCTCCGAAGCACAGCGCCGCATCGCCAGCATTCCGACCCAGCAGCGCCAGATGCTGTCTATCGAACGCCAGCAACGCATCAAGGAAGAGTTGTACCTTTACTTGCTTAATAAACGTGAAGAGAACGCACTCAGCCAGGCAACTACCGAAACAGATGTACGTGTGCTCGATCCGGCAGGAGGTAGCGACATGCCTTATACCCCTAATGGTAAAAACATCATCATGGGAGGAGTGATGAAAGGGCTTGCTTTACCGGCAGTTATCCTGCTTGCCTTTATGTTCTTCGATACCAAGGTACATACCCGCAAGGATATCGAAGACAATCTTAGCGTACCGTTCCTGGGCGAAATACCTTTGTCGAAAAGCAAGAAAGAGCCTAGTGCGCAAGGAAAGAAAGGCATTATCGTCCGCAGCCAGGGACGCGATATCGCTTCCGAGGCATTCCGTATCGTCCGTACCAACATGGAGTTTATGCGCGTCAAGAGCAAAGATTTGCAGGTAGTAACCTTCAGTTCCTTTGGTCCGGGAGCCGGAAAGACCTTTGTATGCAGCAACCTGGCGGCAAGTATGGCGCAAACGGAGAAAAAAGTGATTCTGATTGACCTTGATATTCGCAAGGGTACGCTCAGTTCACACATCCACCACCATGATAAGGGAATGACTTCCTACCTGTCCGGCAGTGCCGAATTATCAGAAATCATCAAGCACGATGAGCTGGTAGAAAACCTGGATATCATTCCGGCAGGTCCTGTAGCACCTAACCCGGCAGAACTGTTGCTCAGCGAACGGTTGGAAACCATGATTGAAACGCTGCGCAAGCAGTACGACTATATCATTGTCGACAACGTACCGGTAGGTATCATAGCTGATGCGGCAATCACCAACCGCATTGCTGACCTCACCATCTTCGTTATCCGTGCCGACCGTTTCGACCGCCGCATGCTGCCCGATTTGGAAAAAATCTACCGTACCGGTCAGCTTAAAAACATGTCCGTCATCCTGAATGGCGCTCATGTCAGCAACAACGGTTACGGATATGGATATGGCTACGGATATGGCTACGGTTACGAGAACAAACGTAAGTGGTATCAGTTCTGGAAAAAATAACCCGTAAACTAACGAATTAATATGTTTTTCAGTTTTAAGAAAAAACACAATCTGATTCAGTCGGGTATTCTGAAAGGCATGACCGACATCCATTCCCACATTCTTCCGGGGGTGGATGACGGTTCTCCCGACAGAGCGACATCCCTGGAGCTGCTTCAATTTCTGGAAAGCCTGGGAATTGCTTCCGTGTGGTTCACCCCCCACGTCATGTCCGACATGCGGCAGAATACCAGTGCTTACCTGACCGAACGCTTCGAAGTTTTCCGGAATTATTACAAGGGTCCTATCCGGTTGCACCAGGCAGGTGAATACATGATGGACGCACAGTTCACTTCCAAGCTACCCGACGAAGTGCTTCCGCTGGGTAAAAACCATCTGCTCGTAGAAACTTCTTACATGCTTCCTCCTGTCGGAATGAAAGAGATACTAACCAGTGTCAGAGAAAGCGGATATTTCCCCGTTATCGCCCATCCGGAGCGATACACATACATGGATATGGACGATTATCGTAAGCTATACAGCACCGATGGCTACCGTTTGCAGTTGAACCTCATGTCCTTATCCGGCTACTACGGTCCCGGTGCACGCCATGCGGCAGAAAACATCCTTACGGAAGGCATGTACAGCTACGTAGGAAGCGATTTACATCATCTGGAACGATATGCTCCCATGCTGGAAAGCATGAAGCTCACCAGCGAACAGTTAGACGCCCTCAGCACACTGATTGCAAACAATGAGAATATTTAACTACATATTGGCAGGATTGACAGCCTTGCTAGTATTGGCAACCGCCATCATGCCTTGGTGTTCCCAGATAACCTCAGGCTACCTTTCCCCATTGGGGCTAACTGCTGTACCTCTAACAATATTCAGCACTATAGCAACAATTATAGCAGCTCTCTGCCGGAAAAAAGGCATAACCATAGTGTATGGGACAGCTTGCCTTATCAGCCTCTTTCTTTGCGGAAAATCCTGGGCTGTATCTTTTGAAACAGATGAATCGACTTCCCATTCATTACGCCTCGTCAGCTGGAATGCAGAAGGCTTTCAGTTGAATAAGGACACCTTACAGGTAAGTGCCACTTTCATCCGGAATCTTCATCCCGATCTCATCTGCCTGCAAGAGCGTCCGCACGACAATCTTCTACATCGTGACAGCATCTCGAAAGCTTTCGGATATCCTTATCGGGCATTCAACAGCCGAGAAGACGAAGTCCTGAATCTGGCAGTGTACAGCCGTTTACCATTATCGAATATGAAAGAATATTACTTCCCGGACAGTTATAACAAAGTGTTACAAATAGACCTGCAATATGAGGGAAGAACCATTCGTTTGTTCAACATGCACTTGCAGACTACCGGCATGACACCCGCATACAAGGGAAAAAATAATCTGCAAACCTACCAGCTCAATGCCATGGAACGCAATCGCCAGGCACAGCTATTGGCAGATGCAATCGCTTCCAGCCCCCATCCCGTTATCGTATGCGGCGACCTGAACGATACCCCCATATCGTATGCCTACCGAAAACTGACCGGCAAACTGAAAGATTGCTTTCTCGAAGCCGGGAACGGCTGGGGAGGAACATATCAGCCAGTCGGTAACCTGTTCCGTATTGATTACACACTTTGCTCCCCGGAACTGAAAACATCAGCTTATCGTTTATACAGTAACCGTTGGAGCGACCACCGAATCCAATATACAATTGTAACCCTATCATGATAGATTTTATACCCTTAGTCGATTATACACCCTTTTTTAACTATAGTATCCTCATACTGGTACTAGTAGCTTTCTGGCAGTGCAATAATGGTATTGCTTTACATAAAAACATTGTCAGTATGAATGCCGTATGGGGAATCCTTTTTACTATATTACTCATATTTTACATGGGCTTACGTCCTATTTCTTCTACTTTCGGCGATACAGTCAACTATGCTACAGGATTCTTTAACATACAACATTCTCCCCAACCCTTTACATGGGAATGGCATACAGAATGGCTATTTTATAATCTGATGGGATGGTTCGCCAAATACAGCGATATCCATACGTTCTTCCTGCTGTGTGCCTTTATTTATATAGGCAGCATGTGGTTAGCCATGCAACGCATTTTCAAATCCTATTATTACATTCCCCTATTAGTAATCTTCAGTATGTTTACATTCTGGAATTATGGAGTAAATGGCATTCGAAACGGATTAGGAGCTTCTGTCTTCATATTGGCAATGACCTATATCAATCGATTGCCTATTGCCATTCTTTTAAGTATCATTGCTATCGGTTTTCATAATTCCTGCCTACTTATGGTAGGTGCAGCCGTTATAGCTTGGTTTATCAAAAATAGCTATCTCTACCTGCTAGCATGGATAGGTTGTGTAGGAACTTCATATGCTGTAGGAGGACGTATCCAAAGCTATCTAGCAACCATTGGACTTTTCGGAGAGGATGAACGCTTTTCTGCTTATTTAACAGGTAGCAATATGGTAGGGGAAACAATTCAAATGAGCATGACTTTTCGCTGGGATTTTCTGCTCTATAGTGGCATGGGGGTATTTGTAGGCTATTACTTTATCTTCCGTCGTAACTTTCGTGACGAGTATTATCACTGGCTATACAACACTTTTTTGATTACCAATGCTTTCTGGGTATTAGTCATTCGTGCCGCTTATAGTAACCGCTTTGCCCAGATTTCTTGGTTCATTATGCCTATTATCTTAATCTATCCATTTATGAAACAACGCTTCTGGCAAAATCATGAAAAAATACTGGGAGCGGCTCTATTGGTATTCTATGCATTTGCTTTTTATTACAATATTTTAAAATAGACCTTATGTCACAAGCTGACAACCAACGAATTTACAAAAACACGCTATTACTATATATTCGTATGGGAATATCCATGCTGATATCCCTATATACCTCACGTGTTGTATTACAAATCTTGGGAGAAGAAGATTATGGTATCATGGCTGTTGTAGGTGGTATCACTTCTCTTTTCACGTTTATGAATGGAGCTTTAAGTGGAGCAACTCAACGATTTCTTACTTTTGAATTAGGTAAAAACAATCTGACTTCACTAAAAAAGATTTTCAACGCCGCGTTTATTAATCATCTAATTCTCTCTCTTATCATTTTAATTTTATGTGAAACAATTGGTTTATGGTTTCTTTACTATAAACTGATTATACCAGAAATTAGAATGTCAGCAGCTATGGCTGTTTACCAGTTTTCCATTATCGGAACCTGTTTAGGAATTATTTTAGTCCCTTTTAATTCCTTGATCATGGCACACGAAAAAATGGGTGTTTACGCGTATTTATCCATTCTCGACGTATTACTTAAACTGACTTTGGTCATCATACTTCAATATATCGACTATGATAAACTGATTTTCTGGGCTGCAGGTAGCTTGTTTACAAGCATGCTTTATCAGGCATTCAACATCTTATATTGTCGTAAAAACTTCGTGGAAGCACATTTTGAAATCCATAAAGAAAAAAAACTATACTTACAGATGTTCAGTTATTCTTTTTGGGATTTTCTAGGAAGTCTTTCTTCCCTGGCACAAGGGCAAGGATTGAATATGCTACTAAATATGTTCTTTGGCCCTATAGTAAATGCTGCCCGAGGAATCGCAATGACCGTTCAAGGAGCCATCGTACAATTTTCCAGTAACTTTGTAACAGCATCCAAACCACAAATCATCAAATTATACGCAGAAGGAAATATTCAAGAAATGATGCATCTTGTTTATCAGACCAGCAACCTTTCTTATTTTCTCTTATATTTATTTGCCTTACCGCTATGTATAGAACTGGATTATGTTTTGACTTTATGGCTAGGCAACTACCCAACTTATACAGTTCCTTTTGCGATCTTGATAATAGTGAATAGCCTGACATGGAGTATCAAATCATTACGTGTAACAGTAATGCACGCTACGGGAGAAATTAAATTATCCAACCTTACAGTCGGAGTTATTTTATGCCTTACTTTACCGGTATCTTACCTCTTTCTCAAACTAGGTTACTCACCAATATCCGTATTTGTTATTACTATCGTCATGACACTATTAGCCGAACTCGTAGCCTGCTTCGTTCTGAAGAAATATTTAGATTACTCCATTAAAGACTATCTCTTGCAGGTTTACGGAAGATGTATATTGGTATCTGTACTGTCATTTCCTGCTCCCTTTATAATCCATTGGATTATGCCTTATGGTTTTATACGCCTGTGTACAGTAACGGTCATTTCAACTTTGTCTTTATGCCTGTTTGCTTACTGTTATGGTTTTTCTAAAGAAGTACGTGATAAAGCTTTTACCATTATTAAAAATAGAATAAGTAAAATATTATGTGAAAAATAAAAGTTTTTTCAATTACAATATTCATACTTGATTCATATTCAAACCGTTACCTTTAGAAAGAAATATTCACAAACTCCATTTCAATTTAAAAACGCTTGATGATTCAAATCAGTTCAATCATCCCTCTATGATATATCCTACAAATAAATAAAATGAATTTTAGTAATGAAAGCAAATGTCAGTTTATCATGTAAACAAAGTTTCTCTATATTTCTTCTTTAAAAAACTTCAGCAACTAAAATACAGATTATAAATGGAACAAACTTTACCACTGATTTCCGTTATCGTCCCTGTATATAAAGTAGAACCCTATCTGCACCGATGTATTGACAGCATCCGTAACCAGACTTATACCAATCTGGAAATCATACTTGTTGATGACGGTTCTCCTGATAACTGTGGACGTATCTGCGATGAATATGCCCAAAAAGACAAACGTATTTTTGTTATTCATCAGGAAAACGGAGGATTGTCCGCAGCCCGCAATAGCGGTCTGAATCGATGTTCAGGAGCCTACATCGGTTTCGTAGACAGCGATGACTGTATCCATCCGGAAATGTACGAGAGACTTTATAAGGATATTTGTACTTATCACACCCGACTTGCTTTTTGTCACGCCAATATGTGTTACGACAATATTCCTATAATTGATAAGAATTTACCCACAATATGTAAAAACAAAGAGGATGTAATACTTTTCAGTATGACTAAAAATGTTTGGTGGGCTGCCTGGACCAAACTATATGAACGTTCTTTATTTGAAACAATACGATATCCCCAGGGAAAAACAAATGAAGACTACCCTATAACCATGTACATATACGATATGTGTGATAAGATTGCCATTAATTATAACAAATTATACAATTATTGCATAAGAGAAAACAGTATATGTACTTCACCATTGAATTTAAAAAAATTCGACCAAATAGATAATACATTGGAAGTCATGCAATATATGGAGCAAAAACACCCTGCGTGGAAACCGGCTGCTGAATTTGTATTTATAACCACATTACTCAAGCTTCTTGGTATGTCAATTGAAAATACAGAGAAACAATACATACCTAAAAAACAGGAGATATTCAATCTTATCAAATGCCATTATTCATCAGCTATACATAATCCATATATTCTGTTTAAACAGAAAATAATGCTTACATCAGCACGTATAAGTCCTTTATGTTTTAAGCTTACCTTCCGTCTCTATTCAATAATTCAAAAGATGAAAAGATGAAGAATCCAGCACTCTCTATCATCATACCGGTTTATAACAAAGGCAACTATCTGGCAAAATGCCTGACTTCCATCATCGACCAAAGTTATAAAAATCTGGAAGTGATACTGATTAATGACGGATCGACAGATAACTCCGAGGAAATAGCGCAAAGATACCAGACTATCGACCAACGCATTAAGGTATATACATTTCCTAATAGCGGTGTTTCGGCTGCACGCAATCGAGGAATCACTATGGCACAAGGAGAATTCATCCTGTTTATCGATGCTGACGATTGGATTGAAGCAGATTATTTGCAATGTGTCATGCATCATACAGAGCAAGAAAATGCAGATATCTATATATGGGGAATTACCAAAGAAACTGAAAATGGGCAGTATTCTCTGACTCCTTCACTCAATGGCGTCCTGACACAAGAAGAATTTTTAAAAGCTTTTGTCAAAGAACAATACGAAACCCAAAGAGGGTTATATGGCTACATACCCAACAAACTCTTACGACGAGAAATCATCCGGAAAAACAATATATGTTTTAATCAAACAATCAAGCAACTGGAAGATTATGACTTCTTTTTAAGTTATTATGACCATGCCCAAACAATCTGTCTGTTTTCTGAAACCGGATATCATTATGTAACAGGCACAGCATATTCTTCTGGTAGTATGATAAAGCATGTAAATTTCATCGGAATGATTGAAATACATTTAAAATGCCAAAAGATACTCCTACAGCATAACTGCCTTACTACAGAAAACCGACAACTCATTGAGCATGCAATAAACGGACTTGCCCTGGCTATGTTTCTGGAAATGCCAACGATTACCCTATCGGATATCCGTCATTCCATTAGTTTTTTGGAAGAACACCCTGATATACTAACAAGTTTACAAACTTATCAGACTAAATTCAGGCAACTGAAATTACTGATTCTTAAGAAGCAGGTATCCCTGCTCTATATATATTTACACAGTTGGAAAAATTACTTATCCATTAGAAAACGAATATGAACCTATCACTTTATGCTCATGGAGGAAGTGCCAATCACGGTTGTGAGGCTTTAGCACGTTCTACCATCCAGTCACTGGAAAAAGGAAATAAGTTCACTCTTCTATCCGAACGACCTGAAGAAGACTTAAAATATGGCTTGAATGAAATCGCTCGTATAGAATCTTCCCAAGATACTTTACCGGTAGGTCTACAAGGATTTTTCTATAAACTGAAGATGAAGTTCACTCATGATGAACGCATTTATTACAAAAGTATTTATCGGAATGCTATCCGGAAATCAGGTGATACAGATATAGCCATCGCCATAGGGGGTGATAACTATTGCTATAAAGGTTTTGCGGAACAATTCGGGGTATTAAATGATATGTTTATCTCCCATAAGATTCCTTGTATTTTGTGGGGCTGCTCTATTGACCCTCACCGGATTGACAGACACTTAATAGAGCATCTAAACAAATACCAGCTGGTTACAGCCCGTGAAAGTACCACTTACAAGGCCCTTAAAGAAAGTGGCATCAAGAACCTTTATCTTATTCCCGATACGGCATTCAAACTTAAAAAGATAGAAGGCAAGCTACCAGAAGGATTCAGCCCAACCAACACAGTCGGCATCAATCTAAGTCCCCTTATTTCAGGCTATGAAAGCAACAAAGGCATTACATATGCCAACTATGAGAATCTGATAGCATTTATTCTACAGCATACCGACCTCCATATCGCTCTTATTCCTCATGTTGTATGGAGTCACAATGATGACAGATCAACATTGAATATGCTATATCAGAAATATAAAAACTCTGATAGGGTCATTCTGCTAGAAGATTACAATGCCATGGAGCTGAAAGGATATATCAGTCGGTGCCGTTTCCTGATAGCAGCACGTACCCATGCCTCCATAGCGGGCTACTCGACAGGAGTGCCTACACTTGTTGTCGGATATTCCGTTAAAGCAGTCGGCATTGCTTCCGATTTGTTTGGCACAGCAAAAAATTACGTATTACCGGTAAATGCACTATCCAGAAAAGAAGAGCTTTCAGAAGCTTTTGACTGGCTTATGAAACATGAGGAAAACATACGTAATCACTACTCACAACACCTGAATAACTATATAGCAGGCTTAAGTTTAATTGACGAATTACCTATATTCAAACAGTAAATTATTTATATGAAAATATTAATCACGGGAGGAGCAGGCTTTATCGGCTATCACCTGTCTAAAGCTTTATTAACTATAAAAGACAATCACATTATAGGTTTAGATAACCTCAACGATTATTACGACGTTCAGTTGAAAAAAGACAGACTGGAATTATTGGGAATCAACTCCAATGATATCGCAGACAACAAACTTTGTAACAGCCGAACGTTTTCAGGATATCAATTCATCTATACCGACCTTGCCAACAAAGAAATTTTACAGAATCTCTTCCAAGGAGAAAAGTTTGATATCGTTATCAACCTTGCGGCACAAGCTGGAGTAAGATACTCATTGATTAATCCGGAAGCATATATCCATAGTAACATCTCCGCTTTTCTCAATCTGCTTGAAGCTTGTAGACATTATCCGGTCAAGCATTTGGTATATGCAAGTTCAAGCAGTGTTTACGGACTAAATGGTAAAACTCCTTTTTCAGTTCATGACGACATTTCTCATCCAGTAAGTCTCTATGCGGCAACCAAAAAATCCAATGAACTGATGGCACACACATACAGTTATCTGTATAACATACCGGTAACAGGATTAAGATTCTTCACTGTCTACGGTCCTTATGGAAGGCCGGATATGTCACCCTCCCTGTTTGCACATGCCATTTTCAAAAATGAGCCTCTTAAGATTTTCAATTACGGTAAAATGCGCCGTGATTTCACTTATATAGATGACATTGTAAACGGCGTTATGAAAGTTATCAATAAAATACCGACTAAAAATCCGGAGTGGGATAATCAGAGAATGGACCCGGCTTCTTCTTCGGCTCCTTACGCCTTATACAATATCGGCAACCAGCACCCAGTGACTCTAATGGAGTATATCAATGCGTTTGAAACAGCTATCGGAAAAGAAGCGCAAAAAGAATATCTTCCGATGCAAGCAGGTGATGTACAAGAAACCTACTCGGATATGACGGAAATGATTAATGATTTCGGATATCTGCCAAAGACTTCCGTAGAAGAAGGTGTACGCAAATTCATTGACTGGTTTAAAGTTTATTACGGATATGAAAAATAATACACCTCTGGTAAGCATTATCATCTGCCTGTATAACGTAGCCTCTTTCCTTCAAAAGAAAAAGCTGGCATGTATCCTTCAGCAAACTTATCGGAATCTGGAAATTATACTTGTAGATGACGGTTCAACGGACAACACCTATCTTCTATGTGAGGAACTGAAAAAAAGTGACCAGCGTATCCGGTTAGTAAGAAAAGCTAATGGAGGATTAGGTAGTGCCCGAAATGCCGGACTCAATGAAGCACAAGGAGATTATGTTTGGTTTTACGATGTAGATGATGATGCTGACACTCGACTAGTTGAAAAAAACGTCTATTGGATGGAAACATACGGAAGCGATGTAAATATATTCGGCTACCATTGCATTACACCGCATTTACACTTGTCCGAAGAAATACGATTTAAAGAACGAGAAATTCATGACAACGAAACACTAAAATCCATCTTTGTAGATGAACTGCTCTTTGTCCCAAACGGAAATGGTTTTGCCTGGAATAAGTTTTACCGGCGTTCTTTCATTGAGAAACATGGATTTCGTTTTGGTAACCAGCGAATCCAACAAGATGAAGGGTTCAACTTACAGTTTTATCCATTACTGAACAATGTCTATATATCCTCTGAGTTATTATACACTTATTACATTTACAACAGCGGTAACAATCGTTCCAAGTATATATCAGACAGAATAAACATCTATATTTCTGTATATAATCAATTCCAGTCTTTTATTACAGTTTGGGGAATACAAGACAAACGATTAGAAGAGTATACTTATAGAAGATTATATGCCGGGATAGAAACTTCTATCTTATTTAATACCTTTCATCCCAATGCTCATAAGAATCGCTCTGAGCAGAAGCAAGAAATACTAAATATCTTAAATAGAAAAGAAGTAATTCAATGTCTTGATTTTATGGAAAAATTTCCAATGGGAATAGAACAGAAATTATTCTATCAAGCATACAAACGTAAGTCTTTCTTTGCTATCATTTTTTATAAAGTATCATTCAGAACCTTACGTAAGATCAAAAATTTACTTTCATAACAACGCATGAAAAAACGCATTTTCATAGCCATACATTATTTAGAAATTGGAGGAGCAGAAATAAGCCTAATCGGGCTGCTCAATGCAATCGATACAGAACTATACGATGTTGATTTGTTTCTGTACAGCCATCGGGGAGAATTGTTGAAACAAGTTCCAGATAAGATCAACTTGTTACCGGAAATAAAGAAGTATGATGTCATCGAAAAGCCGATCAAGGAAGCGATACAGAAAGGATTTCCTGATATTGCCCTTGCCAGACTATGGGCAAAGTATCAGTTTGCCCGCTACGCCAAAAAGAATCAACTGAAAGAAGGGTCGGCTATCCTGCAATATGTATTCGACGCGGTTACTCCGCTATTACCGGATATCAATCCGAATACAGAATATGATCTGGCCATCAGTTTCCTGACACCACACAATATTGTACTGAATAAGGTAAAAGCTAAGAAAAAGCTGGCATGGATTCATACGGATTATACGAAAATCAGTGTAAATGTGGAAAAGGAAATAAAGGTGTGGAGTCAGTTCGATCATATTGTTTCGATATCGGAAGATGTGACACGCGCGTTTCTGAAGGTATTTCCAACTTTGGCAGGAAAGATTATCGGAATAGCCAATATTCTTTCTCCACAGACGGTCAGACAAAAAGCACTGGCTGGCAAGGTTGATTTTCCCACTCAAGATGGACGAGTGAGTCTGCTATCGGTGGGACGTTTCACCTTTGCCAAGAATTTTGACAATGTACCCGATATATGCCGCCAGATATTGCAAGAAGGATGTGATGTATACTGGTATATCGTAGGTTATGGCGGAGATGAGCATCTGATAAAAGAGAAAATTAAAGAGGCCGGTATGGAAAGTCGTGTTATCCTGCTGGGGAAACAGGAAAATCCTTATCCGTTTATCAAGGGATGCGATATATATGTACAGCCTTCCCGGTTCGAAGGGAATGCAGTTACCGTACGCGAAGCACAGATATTGTGCAAACCGGTTATCGTGGCCAACTATCCCACAGCGCACAGCCAAATCCAGCAAGGTATCGACGGAATAATTGTTCCGCAAGACAATGCCGGCTGTGCCCATGAAATAGCTGAATTTATCAAAAACAAAGAACTACAACAGAATATAGTGAGCAATTTAAAGGAACACGATTACGGAAATGAAAAGGAGGTGCAAAAACTATATAATTTAATGAATTAATTACCCTTTTTTACCCTTCACGCCCTTCACCGAGCCGTACCACCCGATATCGGTTACCTTCGCGGGTATGCAGTCGCTCTACACCGGAAGCCACCAGCGCATTGCCGAAATGTGCCAGGTTGATGTTACGCATCAGTCCCCGGTGATGTTGCCGGAGCACTTCAAGGATATCGGCAAGCGAAAGCATCTCGCAAGCCTCATCGGATACGGCGGCACGGAAATGACTGCGGAAGATTTCTTCTTCGGGCATGATGCGATAAAATTCTTCATTGTGACGCTGGATATCAACTTCTTCTTCGGCAGTGAACCAGTACCGTTCTCCGGAAAGCAGTTCGTGTTTAAGCTGGGCATATAGCTGGTCGTGGTCGATACCCGTACAGTCTATCATGTTTTCTACTTCCACACAGATAAAACGGCGGCTGCCGGTAGGATCGGTAAGCAGGTCTCTGCGGTTGGATGTACCAATGAAAGAAGCGATACGGGGTAGCTGGCAGTAATTTTTCTTGTACGCCTTGCGTACGTTGAGCGACGGCATCTGCATCAGGTTCTTCAGTTGCGCCATTTTCCGTACCGAAAGCCGGTCGAACTCATCGAGGTTTATCAGGCCCATCAAGGCAAGTTTAACCTCGGTAGAATTACCTTCCGACAGATCGAGCTGGTCGGTATAATAGGCCTGTAAAGGAGAGGGAACAAGCGATTTGCAGAATGTGGACTTATGCCGCCCCTGTTCGGTACTGATCAGTAGAGGAGCGATACTGTTGGCATGGATGCCCCGATTCAGTTCCATCCATTGAGCGGTCAACGCAAGCATCCATCGATGGAAACAGTTTTTCCAGTACGGAGTAGCAGAAACACGCTCGGAAAGGTCGGCCATGCGGTCAGTACCATCCCATTCCGGCAGGTTGTCCAGATACAAACGGAAAGGATGATAGGCTTCGATATACGTAGAACGGATATACCGCTTTACGTCCCGGTCGCGGCAGCATATACCGGAGTTGAACGCATCGATGCATATCGTATTCATTTCACGTTCGCCCAGGAGAGTATATCCGGATGCACCAGGACGCGCAGCCTGAAACTCTGTCGTTTCAGAAAGCAGGTTGAACCTGAACCGATAATTGTCGTTCAGAAAACGGCTCAGTTCATCAGGCTTGTAACGGTTCGACTTTGTAACAAATGGTTCCACCACACGGAGAGATACTGCCGGCTGTTCAACTGATTTGCTGACTGACAAGTGCCGGCGAAGCTTGCCGAAAATGTTTTTAAGAAATGTTTTCATATAGTTTTTAATTTATAACTTTGGCAAATATAACGTGCGTGAATACCGCCCGCAACAGCTTGTACAGCCGTTGGGCAAAATCTCACGGCAAAGCGTTTCAAAGCCTTCGAAAGCCTTGGACAAGCCGGAGGTTAAAAGGAAACATGCGGACGTTATAACTGTTACACAGAGGTGAGCACATCGCCCCACCCTAGTGAAACGAACGCTTCACATAAGTCAGGCGAACGCCTCACCCAAGTGAAAAGATACCCATAAAACTACGTGAAACATGCCTATTCTGTTTGATTTTTATGCATCTCCGTCCGGTCCGGAGAAAGAGGAAAAAGAGAAATATCATGCACGGGTGGTAAGAAGCCACACCGTACAAATAGACGATATAGTGAACAACATCAGCAAGCGCTGTACGCTCTCGAAAGGGGACATCCGGGCGGTACTGGACGAACTGGGGGATGAGCTGGTGTACAACTTGTGTGAAGGCGACCGTGTCTGCCTGCCGGGGATAGGTTATTTCTATCTTTCGCTCTCGGCTCCCAAGGACGCTGACCCCAAGACCACCCGTTCACAGAGCATCGGAATAAAAGCTGTGGAATTCAGGGCAGACAGCGTCCTGAAGACCAGTCTGGAGAACCATGCCCGGTTTGAAAGAAGCGACATCAAGGTTCATTCATCCAGACTGGACATCTACGAAATAGATGCATTGCTGGTGGACTACTTTTACGAGAACGATTTTCTGACAAGAACCAAATTTGAAAGGCTCTGCGGTTTTACGAAAACAACAGCCCAACGGCATTTACAAAGACTGCTGGATGAAGGTAGGCTGGTAAATGTCAATACACTTCACAATCCGATATACAAGCCGACAAAAGGGTTTTACGGTAACGTGTGAAGGGTGTGAAGGGCAAAAAGACCTGATTTTTTTATTATATGATACCAAAAATAATACATTACTGCTGGTTTGGCGGAAAAGAGAAGCCGGAATCAGCACTGAAATGCATCAAAAGCTGGAAAAAGTTTTTTCCTGATTATGAAATCAAGGAATGGAATGAAAGCAATTTTGATGTAAATATGATTCCATACACAAAGGCAGCTTACGGGGCAAAGAAATATGCTTTTGTAAGTGATTTTGCCAGATTCTGGGTCTTGTATCATTATGGAGGCATCTATTTCGATACGGATGTAGAAGTTATCCGCAACATGGACGATCTGCTGGCAAAGGGTAGTTTTATGGGCTGCGAAGTAGATAACATTGAGAATTATTCTGTCGCTCCGGGGTTAGGGCTGGCAGTAGAGCCTCAGCACAGTCTATATAAAGAAATTATTGAGCAATATCTAAAATTGCCTTTTTATATCGAGAACCACCAAATAAATCCGTTTGCTGTTGTCAGACTAACTACCCAAATATTGATAGACCACGGATTAATCAAGCAACAAGGTATTCAGCATGTTGAAGGTATTACCATTTATCCACCGGATTATTTTAATCCATGGGACGATGCTTTGGGTAAATTGAACAAAACGCCCAATACAAGAAGTATTCACTGGTATTCAAAAACATGGATGAAACCAGAGAATCCTCTTGTTATCTTTTTGAAACGAATGATAAGAAGAATATTTGGAAGAGATATTTTTATAAAACTCAGAAATAGAAAAATAAACAAATGAAAACACTCACCATATTTACTCCTGCATACAACCGGGCTCACACATTAGGCAGAACGTACGAAAGCCTGCTCCGCCAAACTTGTGATGACTTTGAATGGCTGATAGTGGATGACGGTTCTAAAGACTCTACCAAAGAGCTTGTAGAAGGATGGATGCAGGAGGGTAAAATAAGCATCCGGTACATTTACCAGCAAAATCAGGGTATGCACGGTGCTCATAACACTGCATACCGGAATATAGATACGGAACTGAATACCTGTATTGATTCTGACGACTATATGCCGGACGATGCTGTGGAAAGAATTGTCAAATTCTGGAAAGCCCACGGCTCTGAAAAATATGCAGGTATCATCGGACTGGATTGTACTGAGAATGGAAATATTATCGGAACTTCTTTCCCGAAAGAAATGGAAGAAACCACACTAAACGGCTTTTATGCTAAAGGTGGAAAAGGAGACAAAAAGCTGGTGTATAGAACTGAAGTTATCAAGCAATATCCGGAATATCCGATTTTTGAAGGAGAGAAATATGTAAGCCTCGGCTACAAGTACCTGCTCATTGATCAGGATTATACCTTACTTACCCTGAACAAACCGCTTGTAGTTGTAGAATACCAGCAAGACGGCTCCAGCATGAACATGTACCGGCAATACTGGAACAATCCCAAAGGATTTGCTTTCATCCGAAAAGTAGACATGAAACTGTGCGGCAGTCTGAAACGGAAATTCGAATCGTGCATACATTATGTATCAAGTTCTATCAGAGCTAAGAATACACGTTTCATTACAGAATCTCCACTACCGGTTTTGACAATACTTGCCATCGTTCCGGGCTGTTTATTATACCTGCTGACAAAATACAAAGTGCAGTCCAATCAAAAATTTAACGTAAAATGAGTGAACCTATCAGAATACTGAACCTTTTTACTATCATGAACCGGGGAGGAGCGGAAACTATGGTCATGAATTACTATCGTGCCATAGACAAAAGCAAGGTACAATTCGACTTCATGGTACATCGTCAGGAGCGGGGAGCTTATGACGATGAAATAGAAGCCATGGGAGGTAGAATATTCAGGATGTGTCCCATTTATCCGCAGAATCTGTTTCGATATAAACAGATGTTGAAGGAATTTTTTGATAACCATCCGGAATATCGGATTCTTCATTCGCATATGTCCGAATTGGGTTACTTCGCTTTCAAGGAAGCTATCAAACATAGTGTACCTGTACGGATCTGCCATGCACATAGTTCTCCAAATTTCAAAATAGAAAGCTTCAAAGAAAAATTAAAAGTTCTACCTAGGGAGATTTTAGCAAGAGGGATGAGAAAACTTTCTACTGATTTTTTTGTATGTAGTAAAATCGCCGGAGATTGGTTGTTTGGAAAGAAAAACGAAAATAAATTCATCATGATGAATAATGCTGTAAATGCTTCCAGCTTCGCCTACGACAAAAAAACAGCAGACAAAATAAAATCTGAAATGAAATGGAAGAATAAAATAGTTGTAGGTCATGTAGGGAGACTCATCATACCTAAGAATCATACTTTCCTGATAGATATCTTCCAGCAGTTCCATGTAAAACATCCACAAAGCATTCTAGTTTTAGTTGGAGATGGTGATCAAAGAGAGAATATATGTAACAAAATAAAAAAATTAAACCTAGAAGATAGTATCATATTATTAGGCTTTCGTTCAGATACAGCAAACTTATATAAAGCATTCGATATATTCGTTTTTCCCTCTTTATATGAAGGATTACCCGTATCATTAGTCGAAGCTCAGGCTGCCGGTCTTTCCTGTATTGTTTCTGATACAATTTCTACACAAGCCCAAATATTACCTAGCTACTCAATTTTATCATTAAAAAACTCACCTGAAATCTGGGTAAATGAAATGGAAAAGCATTTGAATGATAAAAGAGAGAATACGACAATAAACATCCAAAAAGCCCAATTTGACATTTACAGCAACGCTGAATGGTTGATGAATTTTTACCTAAACAAGCTATTATGACAAATCCTTTAGTTTCTATCATCGTACCGGTATATAATACGGAAAAATACATCAGCGAATGCCTGCATTCATTGGCACAACAAAACTACACACATATAGAAATCATAACCGTTGACGATGGTAGCACAGATAACAGTCTGAAGATATTAAATGATATCTCAACAAAAGACAATCGGCTAAAAGTATTCTCTCAACCCAATCAGGGGGTATCATCTGCCAGAAATTTGGCATTAAATAAAGCAACGGGAGAATACGTCATGTTTGTAGATGCTGATGACTGGATAGATTTATCTACAATAGAAGAGTGTCTGCAAGCAATAGGAGATGCGGATGTCTGTTTTTTTGCATACATACGGGAATTTACCAACCGTTCGCTACCCAAGCCTCTGTTTCCGCAAACACATATCTTCACAGCAGAAGAATGTAAGCAGCTCCAACGAAGAATGATAGGACCGATAGGCGAGGAACTTGCCAATCCGGGTATGCTGGATTCGTTAGGAACTATTTGGGGAAAGCTTTACAGAAAAGAGGTTCTCAACGGTATAGAATTTATAGATTTAAAAATAATCGGTACAGCGGAAGATTCACTCTATAATTGCAATGTCTTTAGAAAAATAAAAAAAGCAATCTATCTAAATAAGGCATTTTACCATTACCGTAAATTCAACTCCGGCGCAGAAACAAAAAAATATAAGCCCAAATTATCTCAGCAATGGAACAGACTGTTTGACTACATGAAAGCTACTGCGACTGATGAAATCAGTCAGAAAGCCCTGCACAACCGCATTGCGCTCAGCATTATCGGACTGGGACTAAACGAATGTTTATCCCCCGATACACTAAAAAAGAAAACAGACAAAATAGCTGAAATTATCAATCAGCCCCATTATAAAGAAGCATATAAAAAGCTTGATTTGACTCACTTTCCCATACATTGGAAAGTCTTCTTCTTTGCAGCCAAGCACAACATGAACAGAGTGCTTATGCTATTAATTTTATGTATAAAGAAAATAATATAAAATATCAGCCTTATGATAAGTGTTATAATTCCTGTTTATAATACAGCTAAATTCTTATCTACTTGTATTAAATCAGTTATAAACCAAACATTTCAGGAATTGGAAATCATCATCGTAAATGATGCTTCAACAGATAACTCCATCCACATCTGCAATAAATTTAAAGAAGAAGACAACCGGATCATTCTTATAGATAAAAAACAAAATGAGGGAGTTGAAAAAGCCAGATATGATGGTATTTTAGCAGCTAAAGGGGACTATATATGCTTTGTAGATTCTGATGACTGGCTTGAAAAAGATGCTCTTAAAAGAATGTATGATAAAGCCATTGAAACAGATGCAGATTATGTAGAAATTGGAATGCAAAGAGTATTGGATAAACATAAAATAATCAAAAAGAAAGCAAATCCAATAGTCAGGGGCTTAATTACACAACCTCAATTATTTGATTTATATTATATATCTTTCTTTGGAGTAAATATATTATCTGTCAATATATGGGGAAAACTATATAAAAGCAGCATTCTTAAAAATCCTCCGCAACCTATCGGATTAACAATGGGAGAAGATTTATATTTTAATTTAGAAATATTTCCTCACCTAAAAACGATTTATATTGATGATTATATAGGATATAACTACCGCTTTGGAGGAATGACCACGCGATATAATAGAAATCTCCTTCCAAACTTAAAAGTATTATACAGCATCAAAAAGAAAAAAATAGAAAAATATCAATATTATAAAGCATTAGAATATATACACATTGAATTGAAAAACGTATTAATATCAGATATTAACCAAAGAATTTTATTTAACTATGCTTCAAAAGAAGATATTATCAATCAAATAAGCCAAGAATTAATGAATTCAATATGGGGCGATATACAACAAATTAAGAATTCTAATACAATCAACTCCTCTATTACACAGGCTATTATCAATAAAGATGCAAACACCATTTATGAAATATGCAAAAGGGATACAAAAAAATATTATCCACAATGGATATTAAAAAGAATTATATCTAAAATATTAAATCTTATATGATACCTAAAATCATACATTACTGTTGGTTTGGTAAGTCACCTCTACCCAAACTTGCCAAAGAATGTATAAAGTCATGGCAAAAATATTGTCCAGATTTTGTTATTAAAGAATGGAATGAAACAAATTCTCCTATCCATTTATTTCCATTTGCAGAACAGGCATTAAAAGCTAAAAAATGGGCTTTTGTATCAGATGTGATTCGACTATATGCCCTTTATACGGAAGGTGGTATATATATGGATATGGACGTAGAGTTAATAAGGCCACTACAACCTTTTCTAAATCATCACACATTTACTGGATATGAGAAAGATTCTAATATGCTACAAACAGCCATATTTGGGGCAGAACCTCAGTCACAATGGATAAGTGACTGGTTAAAATTGTACAATAATTTGTCTTTTTCACCAGAAAGAAATATCATGGCTACATTAGTAAATAACAGACTTATATCAAAATATTTAATCGAAAAAGGCATCAATCTAGATGGTAGATTGTTTCATTCCGATTATATAACTATATATCCACATGATTACTTTTGCCCCATGAGTTACGGAAGCCACTTTATTACTAAAACTTCTAATACAGTATGTATTCATTACTACACCTTTTCATGGTCAGAACCTGAAACAATAAAGGGTTATTTAAAAAAATATATAACTAAAATAATTGGAGAGAAAAAGTTTAGAACAATCGTAAATTCCATTAGAAATTTAAAACAATAATGATAAGCATAATAGTTCCCATATATAATGTAGAAGAATACCTGCCAACATGCATTGAAAGTATTCTCAATCAAACATATAAAAACCTTGAAATACTATTGATAGACGATGGTTCTACAGACAATTCTGGGAGAATCTGTGATGAATATGCTAAACAAGATGGTAGATGTATCGTTATTCATCAATCGAACAAAGGATTATCAGAAGCAAGAAACATAGGATTAAAACATACAACAGGAGAATATATCTCATTTATTGATAGTGATGATTATATTCATCCACAAATGCTTGAAATACTTTATGAAGCATTACAAAAAGGAGATTATGACTTTGCTATGGTTACCCATAAAAATGTATTTAACAAATCGGGAATAATAGATATTTCTGGAACTTGTATTAATACAATTACTTTAAATAGAGATACATTAATATCAGGATTATATAATAAGACCCATATCTCAGAATCAGACTTTCAAGCTGTTTGGAATAAATTATATAAAAAAACACTCCTTAAAGATATGTTATTCAAATCAACAGGTAGTGAAGATACAGAATTTAATAATAGAGTTTACCTTAAGACCCAATCTGCAATATTTATTAATTTACCATTATATTATTGGCTACAAAGATCAAATTCAATATCACATCAATATAAAAACCTCATAAACCGAGGTGACGCCTATATTCTCTGTTTAAACGAAATTCCTCAAATTAATATTCGGTACAGAGCTTACTGTTTAGAAAAAATATATAAAATAATTATTAATATTCGCTATCTCGCACAAAAGACACATCAACATCACAATGTTATAGAATTTACTAAAAAATTAAAAAATCAAACGATAAACGAATTTCTAAAAAATAAATACATCAACATATTTCTAAAAATAGGATTACTTATATTTTACTATATCCCAATAACATACAATATATTTATAAATATACTTGAATTCAAATCTAAACGAATTAAATAGATAGATTCATGAAAATAGTTTACTCAATAAATAGTATCCGTGGCTTAGGAGGAATACAAAAAGTCACTCTTTTAAAAGCTAATGCTTTAGCAGATATTCCTCAAAATAAGGTATATATCATTGTCACAGACAATTGGATGAATCATCCTTTAATCCATGATTTATCTCCAAAAGTTAATTTTATCAATCTTGAAATCAATTATTATAAAAACGACTATAAATCTAGATTTCACCAAATAACATCTAATTTTAAAATCATAAATCATTATTTTAAGCTACAAAAGACCATTGCTCAAATAAAACCAGATATACTTATCAGTGTAGGACAAAGTGAAAAATATATAGTACCTTTACTTCATACAAAAGCTATAAAAATCAGAGAAATACATTTTAATTCCAATTATCGAAACTATACTTACAAATCAAAAATAGTATCCCATTTACTAAATTTTTTAGATTTTAAAATAATGTCCAAAGGATATCATAAAATTGTACTTTTGACAAAAGAGAATAAAGAAGCTTACTTTCCTCATAATAATAAGTTTATTTATATACACAATCCTGTAATCCCAACAACAATTAAAAGTAATAATAAAGTTAATAATATAGTCATTGCAGTTGGAAGACTAAGTCTTGAAAAAGATTTTATGTCACTAATTAAAGCCTGGGCAATTGTACATAAGGAATGTTTAAACTGGAAACTTAAAATAGTAGGAGAAGGTCCTGAACGAAAGAATTTACAAAAAAAAATAGAAGAATTAAATCTTTCTACCAGTATAGAGCTTACTGGCTATTCTAATAATGTTAAAAAAGAAATGTCTGAATCTTCAGTATTTGCCATGACATCTATCTTTGAAGGTTTTCCGTTAGTTCTACTAGAGGCAATGTCATGTGGATTACCACCTGTAACATTTGCATATCAATTTGGGCCTAAAGATACCATCACAGATGGGAAAAACGGATTATTAGTGTACAATAGAGATATAAAATCTTTAAGCGAAAAACTAATCTATTTAATTCAGCATGAAAATATAAGAAAGGAAATGGGTAATCAAGCTCAATTAAAAGTGCATGATTTTTATCTCAACAATATTATTGATAAATGGATGAAATTATTTAATTCTTTGGTTATTAAAGATGATTAAACAATACATTATAAACCGACAAGTTTTATGTATAATAAAATAATCTCAAGATATATCTTGAAAATGTAAGAATATATTAGATAATGACAAGCTGATTCTAAGCCACAGACATCAAGTTTATTGCCCATATAATATAAAAATATTTAAATAGAACCTTTTAAAGTAAAAAACGACAATAAGTAAAATTATGAAAAAAATATCAATACTTATTCCATGCTATAATGAAGAAGCTTCATTACCTTTACTATACAAAGAACTTGTAAAACTGATGAATTCTCACCCTAACTATGCCTGGGAAATTCTAATGATAAATGACGGCTCTAAAGACCGCACTTTAGAAATCATAAAGGACTTACGAAAGAAAGATAATAGAATCTGTTATGTTGATCTTTCCCGAAATTTCGGAAAAGAAAAAGCGATGCTAGCAGGATTCGATTATGTAACAGGCGACTGTATGGTGATAATGGATGCCGATTTGCAACATCCTCCATATATTGTTAATGAAATGATAACTAAATGGGAAGCTGGTTACGATGATGTGTATGCAAAAAGAAAATCACGAGGGAAAGAGCCTTGGTTAAGAAAGCAATTTTCCCTCCTATTCTACAAGATATTACAAAAAACCACAAAAATAGAAATACTACCTAATGTTGGAGATTTTAGACTATTAGACAGAAAATGTATTGAGAGTTTGAAACAACTTAGAGAAACTGAAAGATACACCAAAGGAATGTACTGCTGGATAGGATATAAAAAAACAGCTGTAGAATTTGAACAACAAGATCGACAAGCAGGCCAAAGTTCATGGAACTTTCTAAGTCTTTTATCTTTAGCCATTGAAGGAATTGTTTCCTTTACTACATTTCCACTAAAAATTGCTACGCTTGTAGGAATTTTCACATCATTATGCGCCTTCATTTACATGATTTATGTCATCATAAAAGCTATACTTTTTGGAGATCCAGTATCAGGTTTTCCAACTCTTTTATCAATCATGCTATTTTTAGGTGGTATACAACTACTTGCATTAGGAATTATTGGAGAATACATCGGACGAGTATTTCATGAAACCAAAGGAAGACCTGTATATATTGTAAGAGAATATAATAAATAATAACTACCATGACAAAAAGATTTAGTATAACAAATCCCAAACTTTATATTGTTATATTTTACATAGTTTTAACCGTATTATTTTATATAATAAATTATTCAACCCCAATGTATTCTGATGATTGGGTATATCAATATCATTGTGGAAATAATACACTCATAAAATCTATTTCTGATGTAATATCAAGTCAATATTATCATTACTTACACATTAATGGTAGAGTTATTCCTCATCTCATATTACAGATTTTTGATCCTCTTATTGGAAAAAACTATTTTAATATATTCAATGCAATTCTGTTTAGCTTATTTATTTTCCTTTTGAACCAAACATGCATTAAAAAAGGGAAATATACATATAAACATATTTATATGTCATTCATCGCAATAATAACAATATGTCTCCTATTTCCAGGATTTAAAATGTGCTTTCTATGGATGACAGGATCCAATAACTATCTTTTGACAAGCGTCCTTCTATTATTATTTCACAATATTTTACAAAAAGATAACAATCGTAAAACTCTTTATCCCCTACTTTTTATTTATGGAATTATATGTGGGTTAACACATGAAGGATTAGTTTTAGGTTTATTTGTAGGATATATTATATACTTTTATCGTAACAAACAAGAAATTACAACCAATAAAATTATATTACTAAGCGGATTATTTCTAGGTGTTACTCTACTTCTTTTTTCACCAGGCTCTCTACATAGGGTTGAAACAACAAGTAATATTATGGAATTATCAATAGTTGGTACAATAAAATCGTATATTATTGCCTTTATTGCATTCCAAAATTTACGAATTACTTTCCTCTTAATTCTACTATTAGTCATCCTCTATTGTAAGAATAAACTAAAATTTAATAAGCTATTAAGAGAAAACATAATATTTATTGTAGCACTTATAATTACGTTCTTATTTGTTTGGTTCACAAAATTCGATTCTTTAAGATCTAGATTTGGTATTGAATTCTATGCGTTAATAATATTACTAAGGTCAATAGAATACCTAAATTTATATAAAAAATTAGGTGTACTTTCATGTCTAATATCCATTTATATACTGCCAACAGCCTTGTTTTATTCAATTTGCAACTACCAAATAACGCAAGATTACATAAAACAAATAAAAGATAAAGACATTATCATTTTTTCAGAAACTAAGCAAAAAACTTCGTTTGTATATCAAAGATTCATACTCAAGTTTGCGCTGCCTGATAATATTCAATATTATTGGAATTTTTCAAAAAAATCATTAGAAAACACATTAATTTCACGGGCATATAAAAAAGAAAATATCATTTTTTTGCCCTCAGAATTTATCAAAAAAATTAATATTAATTCTACTTCATTCAAAGACTTTGATTATAAAACAAACTTTCCTTTTTATGTAAAAGAGATAGGAAACAATCAGGAAATACAAGAAATCAGATTGAATTACAATAGTAACTATAAATCATTATATGAGAAACTTAAATATGCTAAAATGCCTAAGTCAAGCATTACAGACCAATATGAAACAATCACACTAAACAACAAAACTTATCTCTTAATTAAAAGAGATGAATATTCTGACAAATTTTTAGAAAGAATAGAAATACAATACAAAAATGTTCAAGAAAAAGAAACAAAATTTTTATGAAATAATCAGATTCGGAATAGTAGGTATAATAGCTACTATTATACATTATGGAATCTATCTTACACTAAATCTCATAATAGTTTCATGGATTGCTTATTCCATTGGTTATGGAATAAGCTTTCTGTGTAATTTCTATCTATCGAATAAGTTTACATTTAAAACAAAACCGACTATAAGAAAAGGAATAGGATTTGGATTAAGCCATTTCATCAATTATTTACTACAGGTTATCCTGCTAAGTATATTCATCAAATTAGGAATACCAGACAAATATGCCCCTCTTCCAGTGTTCTGCATTGCCGTTCCTATCAATTTTTTAATGGTAAAGTTTGTATTAAAATCAAAAAATCATGTTTCTGAATAAAAAGAATCCCTATCTGCTTTACATTGGCATCTTTCTACTTTTCATCCCACTAACTTATCTATACCCTAGACTTAATAGTGATGATTATGGGTATGCGTTCAACTGGAGCAATGAAAGTGAATATCTTGAAACGCCAGGTGATTTTATAGAGTCAACTATAGCTCACTATATGACCCGAAATGGAAGAATATGGGCAAACGGAATCGCAGCTATATTTAGTGCCAATGATTTTGATATTATTTTTAAAATTCTTAATGCTGTTTTTTTCGTATTACTGATATTCTTTACGATAAGAGTCGCCGAAAAGGACGAAAGAATAACCAATGTAAAAATAATCTGCCTGTTCATGTTGACATGGTTTTTGACTCCCGTTCCCGGACAGACCTGGTTATGGATGTGTGGCGCTTTAAACTATTTATGGGCCGCCGTATTTACAATGGGATTCTTGTATATGCTAAGACAATCTATTTACAGAAAAATTAAATTGCCCGTACTTGCTTTCATTGCAAGTATTATCTGTGGATGGCAAAATGAGGCTTTTGCAGCTCCTATATGGGGAGCTTGTGTATTATATTATTTAATAAAAAGGCCTATTTTACCTAAACAAACGTTATGGTTATGGATGGGGTATTCAATTGGAGCTATGTGTATGATTTTTGCTCCTGGTACAATACATAGAGCTGGAAGTAGCATTTTTTCAACAGACACCATAGGTTTAGCCATACTATTCAGACTCTACGCTTTAGGAATACCTTTTTTAGCTTTAAAGTTGAAAGCAACAATCATCGCAATTATAGCACTTGTATTCATAAGAATACAAAATAAACATATATTTAAAGAATTTGTCAATAACAATTTACTGCTTTTATTGATTATCGGATGCGGAATTGCATTTATATCAATTATCTGTTATGTAGAAGAAAGAGGACTGATGGGCATTGAAATATTTTCAATTATACTTCTATATAGAATTATATTCTTTATATCCCCTATACTCAATGAAAAATTCAAAAATTGGAATAGATATATACTAGCAGGACTTTGTACTATCTTCATCTATGACTATTGCCTAGCATTTAAAGCCATATACAACATACATGAAGCAGATAAAAAAATTATGTCCGAATACCTGGCATCTGAAGACGGTATAGTTTGTTCGCCATTAGAACAAAAAGACTATGATAACAGATTTATTTTATACTGCAACGAAGTTACATTTCAGGAAGGTATTACTAAGTATTATAACTACCATACTGGTATATGGAAACCTTTCTATTTGCTTCCTGAACCTTTTTATAAAGCAATCAAAGGAAACAACAGTTTATTCAGTGAACAATATAAGCTAAAAGGATCAAATACATTTTACGAATACAAAGATGAACGGTATTATATCGCCAAATATAATAGTAATAAAAAGAGGAAAAGGGTGGAAAGAATTTATAAATTCAAAGAAGGCGGAGTTATAAAAACACATCTTCCAATGATAGCCCACATTATTGAGCAATTTTATTACAGAACTAATTTAAATGTTACTCGTCTGAAAGTCAATGATACATGCTATGTCTTTGTCAACAAGATAAAACGGATGCTTCCTGAACTGCAATTGACCAAACTAGATTTTAAAGAAAAACCCATTCACAATAAAAACAACTAAATATTTCAACAATGTTCTCGTTCTTAGCGTTTTTAGTAACTACTCCGGTTACATTTATCTTGCTTCCGTTACTTATCGGGCTGATAATCAAAAACAAGAAATGGAAGAGGGGACTATATGCTACAGCTATTTTGCTGGCACTGATTTTTACGAATACACCGCTACTGAAGAAAGCGGAAGAACAATGGTATAAGGAATACGACCGTCCACTGCCGGAGGGCAAAACTTACAAGTATGGCATCGTGCTAGGCGGGTACAGTTTCTGGGACTGGAAACGGAACCGTCCGGAGTTCAGCGGAATAGCGGACCGGCTGACGGAGGGAATCCGGCTGTATAAGTGTGGAAGAATTGAAAAGCTGGTACTGGCCTCGGATGGATCTATCATCCAAAGTAAGGATGGAAAAGGCTTACAGGGCAATCCGCAGGGAATGATGAAATACCTGAACGAACTGGGTATTCCCCAAGAGGATATCATCATGGAAACCTTTGCCAACAATACCAGAGAGAATGTTACCTTTACCAAAAAATTGTTAGGCAAGGAGATGGATACTGCCCCTGTAGTGATTATTACTTCTGCCGTACACATGAAGCGTTCGGTCAGTGCTTTTCAGGCAGAAGGAATTTATCCGGACTGCTATATTACAGACACATGGGTAGATGTAAAAGGACAAAGTGTAAGCTTCATACCTTCTGTGGGTACGCTGGCCCAATGGCCGGAACTGCTGCATGAATGGGTAGGGTATATAGTCTATAAATTCTTATACTCTTAAAGAACCTTAACAAAACGCCCTCCATACCCGATTTATTTGTTATTTTGCAGCAAATTAGGGAATAAAGTGAATATACTCAATATAGATACATGTCCTCTCTGCGGAAAAACGCATTTTGAGGAAGTCATGACTTGTACGGACCATTATGCCACCGGTGAAAAATTTACGATTTACCGCTGTAAGGCGTGTGGTTTTTTGTTTACGCAGCATGTGCCCGACGAAAGTGAGATAGGCAGGTATTATGAATCGCCGGATTATATCTCGCACACGGATACGCGCAAGGGACTTGCCAACCGTCTGTATCACTATGTACGCGGTTTTATGCTGGGACGCAAGGCTTCGCTGATAGAGCGGATCTGCGGTACCCGAAACGGCAGCTTGCTGGATATCGGTACGGGTACGGGGTATTTCAGCCATTTCATGCAGAAACGGGGATGGAAGGTTTCTGCCATCGAGAAGAGTCCGCAGGCACGGGCGTTTGCCAAGGAGCATTTCGAGCTGATGGTGGAGGCTCCGGAAGCGCTGGCAGCTTACGGCAAAGGGAGCTTCGATGTGATTACGCTGTGGCATGTCATGGAGCATTTGCAGGATATAAACGGTACCTGGAAACGACTTGCCGACATGCTGAAAGAGCGTGGTGTGCTGGTGGTAGCTGTACCTAATCCGGTTTCGTTCGATGCGCAGCATTACAAGGAGATGTGGGCGGCATATGATGTACCGCGGCATCTGTGGCATTTTACGCCTTCTGTCATGCAGCAGTTCGGGGCGAAGTATGATTTTATCCTGACCGAACGGCATCCGATGCCGTTTGACGCGTTTTATGTTTCCATGCTTTCGGAAAAGTACCGGGGAAGCCGTATGCCTTTCCTGAAAGGAATGATTAAGGGAACGGAGGCGTGGTTTGCTTCGCTGGTGAAAAAGGAACAGAGCAGTTCCATGATTTACGTATTCAGAAAAAAGTAAGGGTATGAGCAGAAAACCGGGATCTTTCTTTGATATGCAGTTCGTGACGTCGAGCATCAGCACGATGCTTGTCCTGCTGTTGTTGGGGATAGTCGTTTTTTTCGTAATGGCTACCAACAATCTTTCTGTATATGTCCGCGAGAATATCGCTTTCTCGATTCTGATCAGTGACGATATGAAGGAAACGGATATTCTCCGCTTTCAGAAACAGCTGAACAAGGAGGTATACGTAAAGCAGACGACGTATATATCGAAGGCGCAGGCGCTGAAGGAGCAGACGGAGGCGATGGGAACAGATCCGGCGGAGTTTCTGGGGCATAATCCGTTTACGGCTTCCATCGAGGTGAAGCTGAATGCGGATTACGCAAATTCTGACAGCGTTGCGTGGATAAAGGATGAGATTCAGTCGAAGAACAAGCAGGTGATAGAGATCAATTACCCGCAGGATCTGCTGGATGCGGTAAACAGTAATATCCGGAAGATCAGTATTGTATTACTCGGACTGGCGGCGCTGCTTACGCTGATTTCGTTTGCGCTTATCAACAATACCATCCGGCTGGCGGTATATTCGAAACGTTTTCTTATTCATACCATGAAGCTGGTGGGGGCCAGCTGGTCGTTTATCCGACGGCCGTTTTTGCTGCGCAACATGTGGATAGGGATACTGGCTGCTACGATGGCGGACGCGGTACTGATAGGACTGGCGTATATGCTGGTGCATTATGAACCGGACTTGCTGGCGGTGGTTACACCGGGAGTGATGGTTGTGGTGATGGGAGCGGTTTTTGTTTTCGGGGTGCTGATTACTTCGCTCTGCGCACTTATTTCCATCAACAAGTATCTCCGCATGAAAGTGAGTGAATTGTATTATATATAATAGGTGAAACTAACCAATCAATTTTTCTTTTCAATATGGACAAAAAGAACTTTGCCTTTGATAAAACGAACTTCATCCTGCTGGCTGCGGGTATGGTGGTGATTATCATCGGTTTCCTGCTGATGACGGGACCGGGCTCTACGGAAACGACTTTCGAGCCTGATATTTTCAGTGTACGTCGTATCAAGGTAGCACCGCTGGTTTGCTTCCTGGGATTTATTTTCATGATTTACGGTATACTGCGCAAACCGAAAAGTATTCAAGATAACGATAATAATCTGACGGAATGAGCTGGATAGAAGCATTGATCTTGGGTATTCTGCAGGGATTGACGGAATATCTGCCTGTGAGCAGCAGCGGACATCTGGCTATCGGATCGGCACTGTTCGGCATAGAAGGGGAGGAGAATCTGACGTTTACCATCGTGGTGCATGTGGCAACGGTGCTGAGTACGCTGGTTATCTTGTGGAAGGAAATAGACTGGATATTCCGTGGGTTGTTTAAATGGCAGCTGAACGAGGAAACGAAATATATATTGAACATCGTGGTGTCGATGATTCCGATCGGCATTGTGGGGGTGTTCTTTAAGGATTATGTGGAGGAGATTTTCGACTCGGGACTGCTGATTGTGGGATGCATGCTCCTGCTGACGGCTGTACTGCTGACTTTCTCTTATTATGCGAAACCGAGACAGAAGGAACGTATCAGCATGAGGGATGCGTTTATTATCGGACTGGCGCAGGCTTGTGCGGTAATGCCGGGACTGTCGCGCTCGGGAAGTACGATCGCTACCGGTCTGATACTGGGAAATAAGAAGGAAACGCTGGCTCAGTTTTCTTTCCTGATGGTGATACCGCCGATTCTGGGAGAGGCTTTGCTGGATGGAATGAAGATTATAAAGGATGCTTCTGCGGTAAGTGCGGGCATCAGTACGGCATCGCTGGCAGTAGGCTTCCTGGCCGCTTTCGTTTCGGGATGTATCGCATGTAAGTGGATGATTAATATTGTAAAGAAGGGCAAGCTGATCTGGTTTGGCGTGTATTGCGCCATCGTAGGTATCATCACGATTGTTACAAGCTTGCTGTCATAAACACAAACGGATGAACTTTAAAGAAGGAGAAGTGTTATATTTTGACAAGCCGCTGCGATGGACATCGTTCGCGCTTGTGAATAAAGTGAGGTATCATATCAGCCGCAAGCTGGGAGTGAAGAAAATAAAGGTAGGACACGCCGGAACGCTTGATCCGCTGGCTACGGGGGTCATGATTATCTGTACCGGAAAGGCTACCAAGCGTATTGAGGAGTTCCAGTATCACACCAAGGAGTATATCGCTACGCTACAACTGGGGGCTACAACTCCCTCGTACGACCTGGAAAAGGAGATTGATGCTACGTATCCGACGGAGCATATCACACGCCAGCTGGTGGAGGATACGCTGAAGAATTTCGTGGGGACTATAGAGCAGATTCCGCCGGCTTTTTCGGCTTGTAAGGTGGACGGCAAACGTGCATACGACCTTGCCCGCAAGGGGGATGAGGTGGAGCTGAAACCGAAGACGCTGGTGATTGATGAAATTGAGTTGCTGGAATGTAACCTGCCGGAAATCAAGATTCGTGTGGTATGCAGCAAGGGAACGTATATCCGGGCGCTGGCACGCGATATCGGTGAAGCGCTGAACAGCGGAGCGCACCTTACCGGACTGATACGGACACGGGTAGGGGATGTCAGACTGGAGGACTGCATGCAGGTGGATGACTTTGAGGCATGGCTCGACCAACAGGATATAGAAATTACAAACGATTAAGGAAAGGATAATAAGATGAAACTGTCACAATTCAAATTTAAGTTGCCGGAAGATAAAATCGCACTGCATCCGGCGAAGTACAGAGATGAGTCGCGACTGATGGTGGTTCATAAGGCTACCGGAGAGATTGAACATGTGGTATTCAAGGATATCTTGAATTATTTTGATGACAAGGACGTATTTATCTTTAATGATACAAAGGTATTTCCTGCACGTTTATATGGTAATAAAGAAAAGACCGGAGCACGTATCGAGGTGTTCTTGTTGCGTGAGCTGAATGAGGAACTGCGCCTGTGGGATGTGCTGGTGGACCCGGCTCGTAAGATACGTATCGGAAACAAGCTTTATTTCGGAGATGATGACTCGATGGTGGCGGAAGTAATCGATAATACGACTTCACGCGGACGTACACTCCGTTTCCTGTACGACGGACCGCACGATGAGTTCAAGAAGGCGCTTTATGCGCTTGGTGAACCACCATTGCCACCGTTTATCCACCGTCCGGCTGAACCGGAGGATGAGGAACGCTTCCAGACAATCTTCGCGAAGAATGAAGGGGCTGTAACGGTACCGGCTGCGGGATTGCACTTCAGCCGTGAGCTGATGAAGCGTATGGAAATAAAGGGTATCGATTTCTCTTTCATTACCATGCACTGCGGACTGGGTGGTTTCCGTGATATCGATGTAGAGGATCTTACCAAGCATAAGATGGACTCGGAACAGATGTTTGTGGAGGCTGAGGCTTGCCGCATCGTAAACGAGGCAAAGGATCGTGGCAATAAGGTGTGTGCGGTAGGTACTGACGTTATGCGTGCCATAGAAACTGCTGTGGGTACCGACGGACACCTGAAGGAATTCGAGGGTTGGACAAACAAGTTTATTTTCCCTCCGTACGATTTCTCACTGGCTAATGCGATGGTCAGCAACTTCCATATGCCGCTGTCTACAATGCTGATGCTGGTTTGCTCTTATGGCGGATATGAGCTGGTGATGGATGCTTATAACATTGCGCTGAAAGAGGATTACCGCTTCGGTACTTACGGGGATGCAATGCTGATACTGGATAAATAAACGGATACCATGGCAAAAGTTTACTTGGGCCTGGGTACAAACATGGGCGATAAAGAAGCAAACTTACGTACTGCCGTCCGATTGATAAATGACAGGATAGGGAAGGTGACTTCCCTATCTTCTTTTTATCGGACTGCTCCCTGGGGATTTGTGTCGGATAATGATTTTCTGAATGTGGCGGCATGCTCGGAAACGCTGCTCGATCCGCTGGAGGTGCTGCATCTGACGCAGGCTATCGAGAAGGAAATGGGCAGAACGGCCAAGTCGGTGGAGGGGGTGTATAGTGACCGGCCGATAGACATCGACTTGCTGATGTACGATGATACGGTGATGCAGACTCCGGAACTGACACTGCCGCATCCGCTGATGGGGGAACGGAGTTTCGTCATGGACCCGCTGGCGGAAATTGCCGGTGAGGTGGTACACCCTGTTTCGGGACTGACGATGGAGGAAATGAGAAAAAGGCTTGCCCAATTTATATAAAGCTATGTTAAAAGAGGGATAACTTTGTAATTATTCCAATTTATATCTGTATTTTTGCAGCCGAAAATAAATGTGGAAAGATTTGAGTAGCTTGCAACCACGGAAAAAAATGCTAAAACACATAGTATAACACTCTTCCCTGATACAACTATCTACTCTTGTCCGTACACGGATAAACTTTTAATTAATCCTTTTTTAATTTTAAAGACATGGGATATTTATTCACATCCGAATCGGTGTCGGAAGGACACCCCGATAAAGTGGCGGATCAGATTTCCGACGCTGTGCTTGACAAACTGTTGGCTTATGACCCCAGTTCAAAAGTAGCTTGCGAAACGTTGGTGACTACCGGACAGGTGGTACTGGCAGGAGAAGTGAAAACCAAAGCGTATATCGATCTTCAGCGTGTAGCTCGTGAGGTAATCAACAAGATTGGTTATACCAAGAGTGAGTATATGTTCGAAGGTAACTCGTGTGGCGTATTCTCGGCTATTCACGAACAGAGCCCTGACATTAACCGTGGAGTGGAACGTGAGGACCCGATGAATCAGGGTGCCGGCGACCAGGGTATGATGTTCGGCTACGCTACCAATGAAACTGAAAACTATATGCCGCTGTCGCTCGACCTGGCACATAAGCTGCTGATGGTGCTGGCTGAAATCCGCCGTGAAGGTAAGGTGATGACTTACTTGCGTCCGGACTCTAAGAGCCAGGTGACTATAGAATATGATGACGACCGCCGTCCGGTTCGTATCGATACCATTGTGGTTTCTACACAGCATGATGAGTTTATCCAGCCTGCTGATGACTCGAAGGAGGCTCAGCTGAAGGCGGATGAAGAGATGCTGGCAAAGATACGTCAGGATGTCATCGAAATCTTGATGCCGCGTGTTATTTCTGAAATTCATAATCCGGAAGTGCTGAAGTTGTTCAACGACCAGATTAAGTATCATGTGAACCCGACCGGTAAGTTTGTTATCGGTGGTCCGCACGGGGATACAGGACTGACCGGACGTAAGATTATCGTGGATACTTACGGTGGTGCAGGTGCTCACGGTGGTGGTGCATTCTCTGGAAAGGATCCTAGTAAGGTAGACCGTAGTGCGGCTTATGCAGCACGTCATATCGCCAAGAATCTGGTAGCTGCGGGTGTTGCCGACGAAATTCTGGTTCAGGTTTCGTATGCAATCGGTGTAGCGCGTCCGATTAATATTTACGTGAATACGTATGGACGCAGCAAGGTGGCTATGAGCGACGGTGAAATTGCCAAGAAGGTGGATGAAATCTTTGATATGCGTCCGCGTGCCATCGAAGAACGTCTGAAACTGCGTAACCCGATTTACAGTGAAACTGCTGCTTACGGACACATGGGACGTGAACCGAAGGTGATTACCAAGCATTTTGAATCGGCATACGAAGGCAACAAGGATGTAGAGGTAGAACTCTTCACTTGGGAAAAGCTGGACTATGTAGACAAGGTGAAAGCTGCTTTCGGAATTAAATAACTGACTGTTATGTAAATGAATAAAGAGAATGAGGGATATTCCGAAGGGAGTATTCCTCATTTTTTGTCTTGATATACTTCAACGCTGACTGATGAACGATATTAAAAATGTATGTGTGTATAGTGCTTCGAGCACTAAAATTGACCAGTCTTATTTCGATGCTGCCGAAAAGCTGGGGAAAATACTTGCTGAACGGAAGATTAATCTGATAAACGGTGCGGGATGTCTGGGGCTGATGTGTGCCATCAGTGATGCTACGCTACAGGCGGGCGGAACGGTTACCGGGGTGATTCCGCATTTCATGGTGGAACAGGGCTGGCATCACAAGGGGCTTACGCAACTGATTGAAACGGAAACCATGCACGAACGCAAGCAGATCATGGCGGATATGTCCGACGGGGTAATTGCACTGCCCGGAGGATGCGGAACGCTGGAGGAGTTGCTGGAAATCATTACCTGGAAGCAGCTGGGGCTGTATCTGAAGCCTGTCGTTATTTTAAATATCAACCATTTTTATGATCCGCTGCTGGAGATGCTGAACCAGGCTATCGAACAGAATTTCATGCGCCGTGAGCATGGGGCTATCTGGCATGTGGCGGAGACACCCGAAGAAGCTGTAAATTTATTGTATAATACACCTGTGTGGAGCAAAGAAATTCGTAAATTTGCGGCTATATGAGTACCGTCTGCCGTATAGGTGTAAAATATATTGCCGAGAAGATGGACGAGCAGCAGCAAAGGCTCGACCAGGCTCTGACAGCAAGCGTACAGGCAAATCCGAAAGCCGGTATGCAGGGACAGCCGTTGCCTTACCAGTTGCGCTCGGATGCTTTCGTTACCGGTATTATCCTGATTTGTTTCGTCCTGTTTTCTTATTCGCTGAAAAACGGAAAGAAATATGTGCTGCAACGGATAAAGGCGCTCTTTCAGTATAAAGAGCGGTTCAGCCTGTTCGACGATACTACTACCTCGAACAACCGGTATGTGTTTACGCTGACAATTATCAGTTGTGTATTGTCCGGACTATATATTTATGAGTACATATCCGAAACGGATTTCATGCTGATACGCTCGGTTTCGAACGGACTGATGCTGGGAATCTATATCGGAATGTCCTTATTTTACATCAGCTTCAAGTGGGCGGCTTATCAGTTTGTCAATTGGATTTTTTTTAACAAAGAAAGAAATAATTACTGGATTCAAACCTATTTTGACCTGGTAAGTGGAATTAGTTTTTTACTTTTTCCGGTCATGTTGCTTATTATTTATTTCAATTTGGGTATCCAGACAAGTAAAGTTTTAATCGTTTTTCTCCTGCTTTTTGCTAAAATATTGTTATTTTATAAGTCTATCAGGAACTTTTTTAAACATGTTTATGGTTTTCTGCATTTTATTCTGTATTTTTGTGCACTCGAAATCATTCCCTTAATACTGTTTTGGAAAGGGATCACCTATATAAACAATATTTTGGTTTTAAAAATTTAAGACATTGAAGATTAAAAAAGTTCTAGTTTCTCAGCCTAAACCCACATCAGAGAAGTCGCCCTATTTCGATATTGCTGAGAAGTACGGTGTGAAAATAGATTTTCGCCCGTTTATAAAAGTTGAGAGTTTGTCGGCAAAGGAATTTAGACAACAGAAAGTTTCTATATTGGATCATACCGCCGTTGTGTTTACTTCGCGCCATGCAATTGACCACTTCTTTAGTCTTTGTTCTGAGATGCGAATCACGATACCGGAAACCATGAAGTATTTCTGTACGTCGGAAACAATCGCTCTGTACATTCAGAAATATGTTCAATACCGTAAACGTAAGGTATTCTTCGGTGCTACAGGTAAGTTTGCTGATTTGCTTCCAGTGATAGTCAAACATAATACAGAGAAGTATTTTATTCCGATGTCGGACGTACATAACGACGAAGTGAAGAACTTGCTCGACAAGAATAAGATACAGCACACTGAAGCAATCATGTATCGTACTGTAAGTAATGATTTCACTCCGGAAGAAAAGTTCGATTACGACATGCTGATTTTCTTCAGCCCGGCAGGTATACAGTCGCTGATGAAGAACTTCCCCGATTTCGAACAGAAAGATATTGCCATCGGAAGCTTCGGACCTACTACAGCTCAGGCTGTAAAGGATGCAGGACTTCGCCTGGATCTGGAAGCTCCTACGGCAGCAGCTCCGTCGATGACAGCTGCACTGGATATGTTTATCCGTAAGCATAACGCATAAAAACAATTTTAGATTCGGGCACGGACTACAGAAATATACGGATTTCACGTATGAAACAGTAATCCGTGCCTAAATTATTTTATTATGGCAGAACAAGAAAAGCATACCTTTCCGAAAACAGAACGTCTGAGCAGTGTTATCCTGATAGAAAAGCTGTTTGCAGGCGGGAGCAAGTCGCTTCCGGCTTTTCCTCTGCGTATCGTATACATGCCGGTAGAAGGTGAGGAGCTTCCGGCTGTTTCTGTACTGATAAGTGTACCCAAGAAGCGTTTTAAACGTGCGGTAAAGAGAAACCGGGTAAAGCGCCAGATACGTGAAGCGTACCGTAAACACAAGTATCTGCTTATCGATCCGCTGAAGGCTGCCGGGAAAAAAGCTGCCATTGCTTTTATCTGGCTGGACAATGAACTGCATGCTTCTGACGAAATAGAAAAGAAGGTCAAGAAATTACTTCAGATTACTGCGGAGCGTATGCTATGAGAAAGTTGCTGACATACTTGCTGTTGCTTCCTATTTATTTTTACCGGAACTGTATCTCTCCCTTTACTCCTCCTTCATGCCGTTTTACTCCGACGTGTTCGCAATATGCTGTAGAGGCTCTGAAAAAGCACGGACCTTTTAAGGGGCTGTATCTCACGATACGGCGACTGTTGCGTTGTCATCCGTGGGGTGGATCGGGATATGACCCTGTTCCCTGAGCTTACTGTCTTTTACTGAATGTTACTGGATATTCATACTCATCGTTTGCCCGCTGATGCTTCGGCCGCCCTGTTGAGCTGTTGCATGCGTGATGTGCCTTTGCCTGAAGGGGCGAGATTTATCTCGGCGGGTATTCATCCCTGGTATCTTACGCGTGAGGATTATCCCCGTCAGCTGGAATGGGTGGTGTCTATGCTGAACGACCGGCGGGTAATCGCACTGGGTGAAGCCGGACTGGACAAGCGGTGTGATACGCCGTTCGATCTGCAGGTGGAGGCATTTCAGGCTATTGCTTTGCTGGCAAGCCGGCACCGGCTTCCGTTACTGATACATGCTGTAAAAAGCAGTGAAGAGCTTATCGCACTGAAAAAAAGGATGAAGCCTGAAAATGCCTGGATCATTCATGGCTTCCGGGGGAAAAAGGAACTGGCTGAAAGTCTTGTCCGGCAGGGTTTTTATCTGTCGTTCGGCGAAAAATATCAGGTTGAGGCTTTGCAGGCCGTGCCAGCCGACAGGTTGCTGCTGGAAACGGACGAGAGTATCTGCCCGATAGAGGAACTATACCGGCGGGCTGCCCGTCAGCGGAATATCGGGGTGGAACAGCTCGTATCGGAGATACAAGAAACAACCGGCCTTCTCTTTTTTAATCAATAAAATTGGTTATTCAGAGAAAGAGTCGTACTTTTGCCTATCAATCAAATTATTATGTTAAACTAAGAATTTCATTCGATGAATTTTGTAGAAGAATTAAGATGGCGCGGAATGGTGCACACCATGATGCCGGGCACAGAAGAATTGCTGGAAAAGGAAATGGTTACAGCTTACCTGGGTATTGACCCGACAGCTGATTCATTGCATATCGGACACTTGTGTGGTGTGATGATGTTGAGACATTTCCAGCGCTGCGGACACAAACCGCTTGCCCTGGTAGGAGGTGCAACAGGTATGATCGGCGACCCGTCGGGTAAGTCACAAGAACGTAACCTGCTGGACGAAGAAACATTGCGCCATAATCAGGAATGTATCAAAAAGCAGTTGGGCAAGTTCCTCGACTTTGAGTCGGATGCCCCGAACCGTGCAGAACTGGTAAACAACTACGACTGGATGAAAGACTTCTCTTTCCTTGACTTTGCCCGTACGGTAGGAAAGCATATCACCGTAAACTACATGATGGCAAAGGATTCTGTTCAGAAACGTCTGAACGGAGAAGCTCGCGACGGTCTTTCATTCACTGAATTTACTTATCAGCTGTTACAAGGGTACGACTTCCTGCATCTGTATGAAACCAAAAACTGCAAGCTTCAGCTGGGTGGTTCCGACCAATGGGGTAACATTACAACCGGAGCTGAACTGATCCGCCGTACAAACGGAGGAGAGGTGTTTGCCCTGACTTGTCCGCTGATTACAAAGGCTGACGGAGGTAAGTTTGGAAAAACAGAATCAGGAAATATATGGCTCGATCCTCGATATACTTCGCCTTATAAGTTCTATCAGTTCTGGCTGAATGTGAGTGATGAAGATGCAAAACGCTATATCAAGATATTTACTTCACTGCCTAAGGAAGAAATAGACGCACTGATCGCTGAACACGAACCGGCTCCTCACTTGCGTGTATTACAGAAACGTCTGGCAAAAGAAGTTACTATCATGGTTCACTCTGAAGCTGACTACGAAGCTGCTGTGGAAGCATCGGGTATTTTGTTCGGCAACGCTACTTCGGAAGCTCTGAAGAAGCTGGACGAAGATACGCTGTTGTCTGTATTCGAAGGTGTACCGCAGTTTGAGGTATCGAAGACGGATATCGAAGCGGGTATCAAGGCTGTAGACTTGTTTACTGAAAAAGCGGCTGTATTCGCATCGAAAGGTGAAATGCGTAAGCTGGTTCAGGGTGGTGGTGTTTCACTTAATAAGGAGAAACTGACTGCATTCGACCAGGAAATTACAACAGCTGACCTGCTTGATGAAAAATACTTGCTGGTTCAGCGTGGTAAGAAGAACTATTATTTGCTGATAGCGAAATAAAAAAGCTTATAACCTTATATGTATATTCTGAATCCCTTGCCCTTACGGGTAAGGGATTTTTTTGTTTCCGTTCTTAATAGAAAAGTAACTTCTTATACATCTCTACGTAACAGCATACCAGTACTTTTAGGTAGTTTTTTAAAAGAAGTCTACTATGAATATTATCTCAGGAAAATACGCAGTTTCGTGTACACCGGAAGGGAGTTATTACGCCTATTCACTCATGCACGAACAGTGTTGCGCTTACGGGGAAAGCGAAGAAGAAGCCCTGGAAAATCTGGAAACAATGGAGTCGGAGTTTCTGGAAGAAATAAATGAACTGTATCAAGAAGCTTGGGCATAAAATTACGACTATGAAAAATCTATTATCGAACGACTGGCTGAAAGCGTATGCTGTTTGCCTGATTATGGTCTGCATCTCTTCATTGTATCTGTTTTATCTAGGATATAATCTTTATCAATACGGACATTAAATAAGTTTAGCATGGAATCACGACGCAATTATCGTACGATTATTCTTTCTGATATTCATTTAGGAACGTCTCACTCGAAAGTAGAACAAGTATGTAATTTCCTCAGTCAGGCTAACTGTGAACGGCTGATTCTGAACGGTGACATCATAGACGGATGGAGCCTGCAAAAATTCGGTGCCGGAAAGTGGAAGCCTCAACATACAAGGTTCTTCAAAATAATCATGAAGATGATGGAAAATTACGGAACAGAAGTAATCTATATAAGAGGGAATCATGATGATTTTATCGACAGCCTGGCTCCGCTGAAATTCGCCAACCTGAGTATTGTAAAAGAATATATGCTGGAAAGTAATGGAAGACATTACTTCATCACTCACGGGGATGTATTCGATAAGGTAACTACACAGATGAAATGGCTTGCCAAACTGGGGGATATCGGCTATACACTGCTGCTCTGGCTGAACAGCCAGTATAACCGCTGGCGAATCAAACAGGGAAAACCTTACTATTCATTGTCGCAGGAGATAAAGCAGAAGGTGAAATCGGCTGTTTCGTATATATCAGACTTCGAAAAGGTATTGGCTGAATTTGCCCGTAACCGTCAGTGCGAAGGGGTTATCTGCGGACATATTCATCATCCGGAGAATAAAATGATAGACAATGTGCATTATCTGAACTCCGGCGACTGGGTTGAAACGATGTCGGCGCTCACTGAGGATGAAGAGGGCAACTGGGATATTCTGTATTACTCCGCTGACATGGATAAAGAAAATACAAACAACGAGAATATGGTTCTTACACTTATACCTGCTGCATCATGAAAGTAATATTTATTGTTCAGGGAGAGGGAAGAGGTCATCTTACGCAGGCTATTGCCATGGAAAGGCTTCTGACAAACAACGGATATCATGTGACCGAAGTACTGGTGGGAAAAAGCTTGTCGAAACGGCTCCCGGGATTTTTCACACGTAACATTCAGGCTCCGATCAAACAGTTTTCAAGTCCTAACTTCCTGCCTACACGGGCTAATACACGGGCCAATATTCCATACAGCCTGATACGAAATCTGCTTAAGCTGCCCGAATATGTTGAAAGCATGCGCTTCATACACCAGCGTATCAAGAAAAGTGAAGCGGATATCGTAATCAACTTCTACGAACTGCTGACCGGATTTACTTATTTCTTATATCGCCCTGCCGCACCACTAGTCTGTATCGGACACCAGTATCTGTTCCTGCACAAAGATTTCCACTTGCCCACAATCAACAAGACAGAGCTGTTCTTTCTGAATTTATTCAGCCGGCTTACCTCACTGGGAGCATCCCGGCGCCTTGCCTTATCTTTCCACTCGATGAACCCGGACAAGAAGCAAAATATTTATGTCGTACCGCCTCTGCTAAGACAGGATGTATTCTATCAGGAAGTCTCGCAGCATAATTATATCCATGGCTATATGGTTAATTCCGGATTTGCCGAGGATGTATACCAGTGGCACAAAGAATATCCGGACATACCTCTCCGGTTCTTCTGGGACAGATGGGAAGAAGAGCCTGTAAAAAGAATAGATGATACCTTGTCGTTCTATCAGCTGGATGATACGGTCTTTCTCCGGCAAATGGCAGGATGCAAGGCATATGCCAGCACGGCAGGATTTGAATCGATATGCGAAGCAATGTATTTCAGAAAACCTATCCTGATGGTTCCGGCACATATAGAACAAGAATGCAATGCATACGATGCGATGCAGAACGGGGCAGGAATCGTGGACGAAACATTCAACTTGAAACGCCTGCTTGACTTCAGCAAGGAGTATCAGCCGAACTTCAAATTCACTTACTGGGTACAGTCTGCCGAAAGCATTATTTTAAACGAACTGGAGAGTCTTGCTCCTACTCACTTTGAGGAACATATGTACATGGTGGAAGAATTTGTCTAAAATGTAAAAAATCTCTTCTTTTGTCATACACTTGTAACAAGAATGTATTTTCTTTACAAAAAAATATATTTTCCTATGACGCAGAAGAAAAAAGAACTTCCTTATCTGGAAAGAGATATCAGCTGGATGTACTTTAACCGCCGCATTTTACAAGAAGCGGCACGTCCTCATGTGCCTTTGCTGGAACGTATGGCATTTTTGGGAATTTATTCGAACAACCTGGATGAATTTTTCAGGGTGCGAATGGCAACTCAGAACCGTATTGCCGAATGTACGGACAAATCGACTTCACGGGAAAGTGAACATGCCAAAAAGTTGATCAAGCAAATCAGCAAACAAAATACGGAATATACCAAGATTTTCGAAGAAACAATCCGACAGACTACCGAAGATCTTAAAAAAGAAAATATATACTTGATTTCGGATACCGAAGTTTCCAATGAACAACTGGAGTTCATACGCTCATATTACAAGGAAAAGCTGAGCGGTTCGATTATCCCCATCTGGTTTTCTGCTATCAGATACTTCGACTTTGAAAATGACGAGAATATTTATCTGGCAGTGAAAGTCAGCCGTCAGCAGGGTACGAAACAGATTTCCGACTATGCCTTTCTTGAACTTCCGGTAAACATTTGTGGACGATTCATCCGTCTGCCGGATCATGAAGATAAAAGTTATCTGATCTATCTGGATGATGTAATCCGTTGCTGCCTGCCTTTGGTTTTCGAGGGACTGGAGTATACGGATTTTCAGGCTTATGCCTTCAAGTTTACGCGTGATGCGGAAATGGAAATAGACAACGACCTGCGTACCGGTACGCTGCAAAAGATTTCGAAAGGAGTAAAAAGCCGTCGTCGTGGAGAACCGCTGCGTGTCATCTACGATGCGTGCATGCCTAAAGATATGCTCAGACGTGTCTTGAAGAAGATGGATCTGGACAAGCTGGATACGGTGATAGCCAGCGGACGTTACCAGAATCACAAGGATTTTATGAAGTTTCCCGATTGTGGAAGAAGTAATCTGAAATATCCTCAATGGCCTCCTATCCTGAAAAAAGAACTGGATGGAAACGACAGTATCCTGACCAAGATACAGAAGAAAGACCGTTTCATTCATGTTCCTTTCCACAGCTTCGACTCGTTTATCAGGGTACTTCAGGAAGCTGCTGTGAACAAACATGTGCAAAGCATTAAAATCACATTATACCGTCTTGCCAAAGAATCGAAAGTGGTAAAGGCACTGATGGCTGCCGCACGCAACGGGAAAAAAGTAACGGTAGTCATCGAACTGCTGGCACGATTTGATGAGGCCTCGAACATCAACTGGTCTAAGAAGATGCAGGATGCGGGAGTCAATGTAATATTTGGTGTTGAAGGCTTGAAAGTGCATTCAAAGATTACGCATATCAAGATGAAAAAAGGGCCGGATATAGCATGTATCAGTACTGGAAACTTCCATGAGGGTAATGCTCGCATGTACACCGACTGTATGCTGATGACGGCTGCTCCACGTATCGTGAAGGATGTACATTCTGTTTTCGACTTCATCGAACGTCCTTACAGTCCGGTCAAGTTCAAGGAACTGCTTGTTTCGCCAAACGAAATGAGAAACAAGTTCATTGCCCTGATCAACAACGAAATTAAAAACAAGAAGGCAGGAAAGGATGCCTATATCAAAATAAAAATAAACCATATTACCGATCCCTTTATGGTAAACAAGCTGTATGAAGCTTCTCAGGCAGGAGTCGATATCCAGCTGGTGGTACGAGGCAACTGCTCACTGATAACAGGCATAGAGGGAGTAAGTGAAAATATCCGGATAAACGGTATCATAGACCGCTATCTGGAACATTCCCGTATATTTGTATTTGCATCGGGGGGAGAAGAGAAAATCTTCATCGGTTCGGCAGACTGGATGCCACGCAACCTGAACAACCGCATAGAAGTCATTACACCTGTATACGATCCGGTAATAAAGAAAGAAATGAAACACATCGTAGAGGATGGATTTAAAGATACCATGCAGGGACGTATTGTAGATGGAAGCGGAAAGAATCTGTTCAGGGAGGAAGAAACTCCTTTCCGTTCACAGGAAGCATTATACAATCACTACCTAAATGAAAACATATAAATATGAATGAAAACGAAACTCGAAAAACAAACTATGCTGCCATTGATATAGGTTCGAATGCGGTACGGTTGCTGATTAAGGAAATAAAGGAAGAGCAAGGCAATGCTCATTTCTCTAAAGTACTGATGTTGCGTGTTCCACTCCGTCTGGGATTTGACGTATTCGATATCGGAAAAATCTCAGAAAAAAAGGAGAAAAATATGATCCGGCTGATGAAGGCTTTCCGCCATCTGATGAAGATTTACGATGTAAAACACTGCCGTGCATGTGCTACCTCGGCTATGCGTGATGCCAAGAACGGTATGGATATCATCAAACAGATAGAAAAAAAGACTGGTGTGCATATCGATATTATCGACGGACAGGAAGAGGCTAAGATTATATACAACAATCATGTAGAGCACATGGAAGACCAGAAGGGCAACTACATGTATGTGGACGTAGGAGGAGGAAGTACGGAAATCAACCTGCTGTCGGAAGGCCAGCTGGTTTGCAGCCGGTCGTACAACATCGGTACGGTACGTATGCTGAACAATGCCGTGAAGGACAGTGAATGGGAGCGTCTGAAAAATGATCTGGCCGAACTGGCTAAGTCGTACCCGCAGACCAATATCATCGGTTCGGGAGGTAACATCAATAAGCTATACCGTCTTGCCGACAAGAAGAACAAGAAGAAAATGACCATGCAGGTTTCCGTCTTACAGGAGTTGCACACACGCCTGAAAGCGCTTTCTCTGGAAGAACGTATGGAACAGTTCGGCATGAAACCCGACCGCGCGGATGTAATCATTCCGGCTGGTGAAATTTTCCTGACCATCGCCAGTATTATCGGAGCCTCTTATATCCATGTTCCGGTTATCGGCTTGTCGGACGGAATCATCGACGAACTTTACTTGCAAAACAAAAACAATCAACCTGCCTGAAGCAGACAGACATAAAAAAATGCGGTGGATTACACCGCATTTTTTATTGATATCATTTCTTATCTATTTCCTTCAGCAATTCGTCTACCGCAGCCTTCAGCTGTGTATCTTCTCCCTTGACAATTGTTTCAGGGGCATTCAGCACGTAGATATCAGGATCGAGTTCTGCATTCTCCAGGTAGCTTCCATCCGGCAAACGGTAACCTACTACAGGAATACCGAACACCAGTGTCGGATCTTGCATTCTCACCCAATTGACACTAGTCATTGTTCCCGGAACAGGAGCTCCGACCAGCTTACCTAAACCGCGATGTTTATATACCCACGGAGTACCATGCGCATTCGAGTAGTTTGCCTCACACTGCACCATAATAGAAGGCTTGTTCCAGCGGCGGCTCGGCATATCGCAGGCTTCGCGTCCACGGACTACCTGAGTAAAGTATTTCTTTCCGCTGAATAATATCTCGATATCTTCGTGCAGACGTCCGCCTCCGTTAAAGCGTGTATCGATGACGATACCTTCACAATTATTGTACTTGCCCAGAATATCGGAATAAACCGTACGGAAACTTCCATCGTCCATCGATTCGATATGCACATAGCCCAAACGACCGTTTGACCACTTTTCCACATCGGCTGCACGCTGTTTTACCCAACGTTGATACAATAAATCACTGAGCACTCCCTTGCTTACAGGACGTACAACTTCATCCCAGTGTTCTTTGGTCTGTGGATCGTACAATGAAACCAAAATTTTCTTTCCGACCTTATCATTCAGCAACGATGTATAGTCCTGATCTGCCTGAATGGATTCACCGTCAATCTTCTCGATGATGGTTCCAACTTTCGCACGAGTCGTTTTACGGTCGAACGGTCCTTTTTCTATCACTTCAGCAATGCGAAGACCATCACCGGTATAATCCCAGTCGTACAACAGTCCCAGTTCGGCAGTTGCTTCCGTTTTCATATCCGGATAATATCGTCCTCCCGTATGAGAAACATTCAGTTCGCCCAGCAGTTCACTCAGCATTTCAGCATAGTCATAGTTATTGTTGATATGTGGCAGGAACTTACGGTAAGTAGCAGTCATAGCATCCCAGTCTACTCCATGCATATTTACGTTATAGAAACGTGCCTTTTCCTCACGGTATACATTGTCGAACATATATTCGCGTTCGGCAGAAGGCAACATTTTCATGCGGGCATTGAATGTAACCGGCTTCAGTCCTTCGGATGAAGCATCCATTTTCTGCATAGTACCTCCGCCCAGGATAAAGATATTCTTACCTTCCTTATCCATTTCCATGTCAGCCCAGCTGGCATTCATCTTATGCAGCAACTTGGTTTCACGCTTGCGAAGATCCATCTTCCACATATCAAACCCGTCTTCGAATGCTGACAGGTAATACAATTTCTCCCCGTCTTTCGAGATAATGGCAGAAGCTAAGTCAGAAGAATTCGGAGTCAGACGGATGATACGGTCTTCGATACCTTCCGTTTCTACCACAATATCCTTCACCTTCTTTTCGTCCTTGGCATCCTTATCGTCCGATTTTTTGTCTTTCTTAGAAGCCTTATCATCCTTTTGGGCAGCTTTTTCCTGCTCCTTTTCCAGTTCCTTCTGCAATTCGTAATCCTCCTTGCTCAGGCGGAACTTATCGTATGCATCCTGATTGAGGAAAGCAATCATCACATCGTTCAGCGAACCCCATGAAGCATGATTACGCATACCGTAACGCTCGGTAATGAACAAGATGGCATTTCCACCCATCACCCAGCGTGGAGAACCACTTGTATAGCCGCTGTTTGTCAGGTTAATGATCTGTCCCTTTCCGTCGGCACTGACCAAACCTATATCCGAATACGGATCGTGCTTGTTTCCGATAAACTCAAGTGTAAACCATTTGCCGTCGGGCGACCAGGAATAATCGAATCCTCCGGAACGGGTATACCAGGTAGAACCATCCGTTACCTGACGAATCTTCTTCGTATCCAAGTTAACGACCATCAAGCGATTACGGTCCTCTATAAAGGCAACTTCCTTACTATCGGGAGAGAACTGCGGATAATCACGTTCCAGCTTCTTATCATGTATCAGTGGCTCTTCCTCTATCAGAGTAGCATTAGGGAAGTTCAGATCTTCCTTACGGCTGATTTTGGCAATATACAAATCACGCTTACCGTTTCTTTCGCTGGAATATACCAACGAACGGTTGTCTGCTCCGAAAGAAAGTCCACGCTCTGCTTCCGGAGTATGAGTAACCTGTTTGGTAGTTCCATATTCAACAGAAGTCACAAATACCTCTCCACGTACAATAAACGCTACTTGCTTGCCATCGGGAGAAACAACCGCTTCCGAAGCTCCACGAGTGAAACTATAAGAAACAGGCAATTCCTCCTCATCACGAACCAGCGAAACAGCTACCTTTTTCGGTTTTCCATCCACCGGCTGTGTATAGATTTCCCCATCGTATGTATAACAAAGCGTTCCGTCATTTCCCATCGAGAGGAATCTCACCGGATTAGTCTTAAACGAGGTGACAGGCTGTATTTCTTTCGGATTATCCAACGGGAAACGATAGACATTAAACGATCCGCCATTACGTTCACTCAAGAAATAAACCTGTTTGCCGTCAGGACTCAATACCGGATTACGGTCCTCACCAGCTACTTCAGTCAGGTTAGTATGCTTGCCGGTCTTTGTATCGTACATCCATACATCGCGAGTAATAGACGATGTGTGATGCTTACGCCATTCACTTTCTACTCCTTTCTGATCCTGATACAAGAAGAAATCGCCCGACGGAGCATAGCAAACCATTTCAGCCGGTGTACCAAGCATCTGTTGCGTACGTCCACCCGCTACCGGTACTTTATAAAGCTCAGTCATTCCCGATTTCGGGAAAAGCGCACTCGAAGCCGGGTCCTGAATAGAAGCCGAGAACACAACGTATTTTCCGTCAGGAGTAAAAGTCGACGGTATTTCAGAAGCTGAATTCATAGTCAGTCGCTTGGCTGTGCCTCCGTCGGCAGGCATTATGAACAGATCAAAATTCCCGAAGCGGTCGCTGGCAAAAGCAATCTGCTTGCCATCGGGTGACCACACAGGGTTCGACTCATACGAATCTTGAGAAGTAAGGCGCACAGCTTCCCCTCCGGCAGCTTTTACTTTATAAATATCCCCCTTATAACAAAAGACAATTTCTTTACCATCGGGAGAAATATTTACATCACGCAGCCAAAGCGGAGTGATTGCAAATGCTGAAAAAGAGCTAGCTCCCAAAGCTAAAGTTACTAACAGTTTTTTCATGAACATATATTTTATGGTTTTCGCAAAGATAAGGATTAAAGCATGAAGAGAAAAAAAAGTGAAAAATAATTTGGAATATATTAGATAAATCACTTATCTTTGCAGCGTTTTCGAGAGAAAACAAAGAAAGTTTGGACTATGGTGTAATGGTAGCACAACAGGTTTTGGTTCTGTTTGTCCAGGTTCGAATCCTGGTAGTCCAACGGAAAACAGCCACGAGGAGTCCCCGGAAGATTATTCTTTCGGGGATTTTCTTTTATATACCTCCCTTAAAAATATTTACGTATCTTTGCACCGATTTTACAACGTGATTATAAACAATAACTAAGAAGAAAGGATTAACCGTGGCTAAGGACAATGACGTGGTATTAACCCCCATGATGAAACAATATTTCGACTTAAAGGCAAAACATCCCGATGCAGTTATGCTGTTCAGGTGTGGCGACTTTTATGAAACGTATTCGGAAGATGCCGTAACAGCTTCCGAAATCCTGGGAATCACGCTGACCAAACGTGCCAACGGACAGGGTAAGACGGTGGAGATGGCAGGATTTCCGCACCATGCGCTCGATACATACCTGCCGAAACTGATTCGCGCCGGCCGACGTGTAGCTATCTGCGACCAGCTGGAAGATCCGAAAACAACAAAAAAGCTGGTAAAAAGAGGTATCACCGAACTGGTCACTCCGGGTGTTGCCATCAGCGATAATGTGTTATCGTATAAGGAAAACAACTTCCTGGCTGCCGTACACTTCGGCAAGACAGCTTGCGGCGTCGCTTTCCTGGATATTTCGACGGGAGAGTTTCTTACCGCTGAAGGGCCTTTCGACTATATCGACAAGTTACTGAATAATTTTGCCCCGAAAGAAGTCTTGTTCGAACGGGGAAAGAAACCGATGTTCGAAGGTAACTTCGGCAGTAAGTTCTTTACCTTCGAGCTGGACGACTGGGTATTTACCGAAGCGTCTGCCCGCGAAAAGCTGCTGAAACATTTCGAAACCAAGAACCTGAAAGGTTTCGGAGTGGAACATCTGAAGAATGGTATCATTGCTTCCGGAGCTATTCTGCAATATCTGGATATGACGCAGCATTACCAGATCGGGCACATCACTTCGCTGGCGCGCATCGAAGAGGACAAGTATGTACGCCTCGACAAGTTTACGGTACGCAGCCTGGAGCTGATAGGCAGTATGAATGAAGGCGGAACCAGCCTGCTCGACGTCATCGACCATACCATCAGTCCGATGGGAGCCCGCCTGCTGAAGCGGTGGATTGTCTTCCCGCTGAAAGACGTGAAACCCATCAACGAACGACTGGATGTAGTGGAATATTTCTTCCGCGAACCGGATTTCAAGGATTTTATCGAAGAGAAATTGCATCTGATAGGCGACCTGGAACGTATTGTTTCGAAGGCTGCCGTAGGACGTATCTCTCCGCGTGAAGTCGTTCAGTTGAAAGTAGCCTTACAGGCGATAGAGCCGATCAAGAATGCCTGTCTGAATGCCGACAACGAAAGCCTGCGAAAAATAGGAGAACAGTTGAACCTCTGCGCTTCCATCCGCGACAAGATTGCCAAGGAAATAAACAATGATCCTCCGTTGCTGGTCAACAAGGGAGGGGTGATTGCCGACGGAGTCAATCAGGAGCTGGACGAACTGCGCCACATTGCTTACTCGGGCAAGGATTACCTGCTGCAAGTACAGCAGCGCGAAAGTGAACTGACGGGCATCCCCAGCCTGAAAATAGCCTACAACAACGTGTTCGGCTATTACATCGAAGTAAGAAATACGCATAAAGACAAGGTTCCGGCCGACTGGATACGCAAGCAGACACTGGTCAATGCAGAACGATACATCACGCAGGAACTGAAGGAGTACGAAGAGAAGATTCTGGGAGCGGAAGACAAGATTCTGATTCTGGAAACCCGTCTGTACAACGAACTGGTGGCAGAGCTTGCCGATTTCATCCCCGCCATCCAGATCAATGCCACGCAAATAGCCCGTCTGGACTGCCTGCTGTCGTTTGCCAATGCAGCCCGGGCCAACAAATATATCCGTCCGGTGGTAGCCGACGACGATATCCTCGATATCAAGCAAGGACGTCACCCGGTCATCGAAAAACAGCTTCCGGCAGGAGAAAAATACATTGCCAACGATGTGTATCTCGATACGGAAACGCAGCAGATCATTATCATCACCGGACCGAACATGGCAGGTAAGTCTGCCTTGCTCCGACAGACGGCACTTATCACCCTCATGGCGCAGATAGGTTGCTTTGTTCCTGCCGAAAGTGCGCATATCGGACTGGTGGATAAGATTTTTACCCGTGTGGGAGCCAGCGACAATATCTCGGTGGGCGAATCAACCTTCATGGTAGAAATGAACGAGGCGGCAGATATCCTGAACAACCTTTCGCCCCGCAGTCTGGTATTGTTCGACGAGCTGGGACGCGGTACATCTACTTACGACGGTATTTCCATCGCCTGGGCTATCGTAGAGCATATACACGAGCACAAGCGCGCCCGTGCCCGTACGCTCTTTGCCACACATTATCACGAGCTGAACGATATGGAAGAGAGCTTCCCGCGTATCAAGAATTACAACGTTTCGGTGAAGGAAGTAGACAACAAGGTCATCTTCCTGCGCAAGCTGGAGCGGGGAGGAAGCGAACACTCGTTCGGTATTCACGTAGCAAAAATGGCAGGTATGCCCAAGACCATCGTGAAGCGTGCCGACGAGATTCTGCACCAGCTGGAAAAAGAAAACCGACAGGAAGGCATGTCATCGCATCATAAAGTAGAACCTAAAACAGTTCATCAGGACGGAGTACAGCTGAGTTTCTTCCAGCTCGACGACCCTGTGCTGTGCCAGATACGTGACGAAATACTGAATCTGGACGTAAACAACCTGACTCCACTGGAGGCGCTGAACAAGCTGAACGATATAAAGAAGATAGTAAGGGGGAAATAATACCCTCTACCTGCATATTATGATTCCCTGTGCTGCCAGAAAATGATACTCCGGCAACACAGGGAATGCTTATTTGTCACACCTGAACTTAAAAAGTAAACCCGGCTCATTGCCTGTTTCTTTCTCCCTGCAATTTCCATTTCTTTATCTGGAATACAACAAA
>ERZ894203.164-NODE-164-length-67445-cov-22.544027_pt1 | contig 67445 bp, 65 predicted proteins | sample MGYA00380286_ERZ894203 | MGnify/ENA primary metagenome ERZ894203 (study PRJEB32331, sample SAMN06328484) | human gut metagenome | biome: human gut microbiome; feature: stool | host: Homo sapiens | collected 2014-02-06 ... | reverse complement strand
CATAATTACTTCACCATTAACACTTTATAAGTAGTATGTATTTTTTTATCTAACTTATACTACTATTCAAATGTCAAAAATACAGTATTTTTTTCCATCATGCTGTGATAAACTATAAAATATAAAAATTTTAAATTTTTTAACAAACCATTCTAGTGTGCTGACCTATTCATATTTAGCTAAATATCAACATGCCAGTACACTAGTCAAATACCTTGCGGATGCAATCGTAAAGAATTTCGAGAGTACATTAAATAAGAATCGAGGGAAATAATGAATACAGAAATTTTAAAAAGACTTGATGATGCAATCTCATCAACACTTATAGGAAACTCAAAAGACCCTGATTGCAATGTCGGAGCAGCCATTTGTATTATAAAAGACGGCAAGGAAGTCTACAGAAATGAATATGGCGAAGCAGACAAAGAAAATCATATTCCGATGGAAAGAAATTCAATTTTCAGATGTTATTCTATGACAAAACCGGTCACGGCAGTTGCCGTTATGACACTTGTTGAAAAGGGAGTTATCGCTCTCTCAGACCCGGTAAGCAACTTTATCCCTAGTTTTAAAAACCAGACTGTTCTCACTGAAAAAGGCTATGTTCCTGCAAAAAGAGAAGTTGTCATTCAGGATCTTCTCAATATGACAGCAGGTCTTACTTACCCTGATGCTTCATTCCCTGCCGGAAAAGAAATGCAAAATATGATAGATAAGTATTATGCCGATGTCGAAGCCGGAAATCCTATATCTACATATGACCTTGCCGTACTTATCGGTGAGCAGCCTCTTGAATTTCAGCCGGGCGAGGGCTGGAGATACAGTTTTTGTGCCGATGTTCTAGGTGCGGTGATTGAAGTCGTAACCGGCAAGACATATGGCGAATACCTTAAGGAAACAATATTTGAGCCACTTGGAATGACTGAAACTGACTTTTATGTTCCTATAGAAAAACAAAATCGTTTTATGCAAAACTACCAGTATATGCCTGAAACACAGACAATGGAGCCTTGCACCTGGCAGCACTTGGGACTTACATATATGCACAAAAAGAAACCGCTTTTTGAGTCTGGCGGAGCAGGACTTGTCTCTACGATAGATGACTATTCAAAATTTGTAAATATGATGCTTGGTAAGGGAACGCTTGGAAATGTACGCATACTCGGCAGAAAAACAGTTGAGATAATGACAAGAAACAATCTCACACCAAAACAGCTTGAAATGTATGACTGGGATACTATCAAAGGCTACGGCTACGGAAATCTCATGCGTGTAATGATGGATGTTCCTGCAAGCCAGAGTTTTGGCTCAGAGGGTGAATTTGGATGGGACGGCTGGCTTGGAAGTTATGTCGCAATGGACCCAAAAGAAAATCTTGCCATCATTTATGTAATACAAAAATGCGGCGGCAATGGCTATAGGGATATTCAGGTAATAAGAGATATTGTTTACTCGGCACTTTAACACTATTAAGTATTCCTGACTATAATTTATTGAAATATATTAACTCTTTATTTTCAACACTTATCTTAGTAATTACAGAGAGTATGAATTAAATATTCATACTCTCTGTTTTTTACTTTAATTCCTTATGCTTATACATATAAAATATAATGCAAGGGGCAAAATACCTTTTGACCCCAACATCAAAATATATAAATGTATCAGATTTTTCCTTTCATCATATAATCAAGGAGTCTGTTTGCATCTTCGGGTTCTGATGCTACTATCTCAAGTTCTTTTACATATGTCGTGTTCATAAGCTGAGCCATTGCCACAAACTGCGTAAGTTTACTTTTAAGATTGATTCTGTCTCCCTCTGATGATGTAAGTTCTACACGCCCTTCGCATTTGTCAACCACCTTAAAAAAGTCGTTGATGTCCGGAATATTTGTAATCTTCATCCTTTGCCTCTTTTCTGCACCGTCTTTTCCTAAACAAATCTGCCAGACGATACAAGATTCAGATTTGCCTTTTTCCAATTTTTTACTTATATTTATTTTATAATATTATATTTATAATATCAAGTAGCAAATTTTCTGTCTTTATATTAAATATAGAATTTTCCGCCTGCAACACCGCAGACACAAACAATAACAAATACATTTAATCCCTACTCAGCTAAATTTCAATTCAATTTGGAATGGTACGCAGCACAAAAGTATAGTATATTATATATTATGATGCAGATTACAAATTTAACTAAACATTGTATTATTTTAGATAAATGCGAAACTATCATAAATCTTGATTAAATTGTGCAGATACAACATATAGTTAGTTTCGCAATTACCTATAATATTATTTCTGTAACAGTTCAGCCATAAAAAGATAATTGGCAATACAATGAGCTTGTTCATTGTATTGTTAAGTAGCTTTTTATGGTAGAATAGCCTTTCATTTCTGAAATGAGTAAACAAAAGCTGCAAAGCAGCGACTGACAGCTCGCTGGCAGGTTTATGAATGCAAGAAATGCAAGGCTGAACTGTTACTTATTTCTAAAAAAGGAGATTTATCATGAATGTTTTCTATCAGACGGAGCGTCTTATTTTAAATATATTGCCGCCTTTGTGGGCACCTGCAGTTTTGAATTTTTATAAAACTAATAAGGATGTTCTTGAGGGCGTTGAGCCTGCAAGAAATTCACGATTTTATACCGAATCTTTTCAGAAAGCAAATCTCTCGGTAGAGTACAACAGCTTTTTTAAAAATAATTATATGCGCTATTGGATTTTTGACAAAAAAAATCCCGATTTTCCTATCGGGACTATTTGTTTCAGCAATTTTCTAAAAGGTGCTTTTAAAAGCTGTATGGTCGGTTATAAACTCGACAAAAATCATACCGGAAATGGCTATATGACGGAAGCACTCCGCTTTCTTCTCCCCGAACTCTGCCATAATTATCCCCTGCATCGCATAGAAGCCTATGTAATGCCTGATAACACAAGCTCCATACGGCTTCTCAACAATCTGGGATTTGTTAAAGAGGGATATCTCCACTCATTCGCAAAGATAAATGACAAATGGGAAGACCATCTTCTCTATACTTACTTTAGTGGATGAATCCAATAGCCGAATGTACCATTTTTGTCCTTAACTTCCCCTATAGGCTGAAAATATATAAAGCCATGCTGTCTTGCTATATTTTCATCATAGCTGTTATAAATCCCCGGCGAACCAACAGCATACTGCGTCTCTATGTCAGAAATCTTTATTTTTGCAAATATGATATGCCTGTAGCTGCAATAACCATGCAATAAAAATGTATTGTTTGCAAGTACCCACATTTTTATTGGAAGACAGCCTATGTCTTTCAATTCAATACGCACACTTTTATCTATTATTCCTGATGCAAACGGATACATCACCGGAAATGTGCTAAGTATCCTCTCCCCGAAATCTTTGTCGTTTTCCTCATAAACACTTGCTTTTATCACCATTTTTTCCGTATTTATGTCACTTTCCGCTCTTGTCTCAGCAACACTTGCGACCTCATCAGAGTCCATATTCTGCCCTGCATACTTTCCGAATTTTTCTGTATCATTCACCTCATATCCTTTGCCTGCCAAACTATTATCTGATAAATTATATACCTGCATACACTCATCACTAACATTTTCAAATATATCATTTTCATTTATTCTCTCTGCATTTTCTATATCTGATGTATTATTTTCATTCAGTCTTTTTTCATTTTCCATATCAAATACATTTTTCTCTTTTACGCTCTTCATATTGCCACTCTCATAAATATTTTTTCTCCCTGTATTGCTGCTCTCAGATATATTGTTTTCATTCAGTCTCTTTGTATTTTCTGTTTCAAAAATGCTGTCGGCAGGCATCTCCCTTGTTTTTGAAACAATCTCTATCTGCCCCAATTTAACCTCATCCCTCACCCATGAAGTCGCAAAAAACATTTCATCCGATATGTAAACCACAAGTCCGTCTATGTCCTCAAATGAATAACCGGTCTGCTCAATATTGTTTTTATCAAGAGCAAATCTGCTGACAAGATTTCCCGATTTTGTCCCCATGTCCGACACTTCTATGCATTTTGCACCATGCTCTTTTTGAATATAAAGATATACTTTTGGAAACACTTCAAACGGAACCATCCTCATCTGAACAGTAAACCGGCACTGCACATCCATAAGTTCAATTCTTACAAATCCTGTATTCTGGCTTTTTGCACCATTTATATATTTGTATAAGTAAGATACCATTCTTTTATACTGACCCATAACCTGCCTCCACTTTATAGCGTAAATTTTTGTGCATAAACCAGTTACCGGTCACAAATATTGTAAACAACATCAAAACCTCGTCACTGTCCACGCATACATTGCACGCAGCAACAAAAAATATGCACAAGTTTATGATATAAATATATGATATGTTTACAAAGATTATGACAAATGTATTTTTGACACTCCAAAACTAAAATGTTATACTACGATATTGAAGTTAATAAATAATTATGGAGGATAGTGCGAAAAATCCGATTTTTCGCACACAAGATTTGTGTCTGCGCACACTTGACACAAATTTGATATGCCCAAAAAACGTGTGCAGAAATGAGGATTATTATGAGTGAAAATTGTAATCATGACTGCTCTAGCTGTGGTGAAGCCTGTGCAAGCCGTGACCCTAAGAGTTTTATAGAAAAACCAAATGAAAAAAGTACAATCAAAAAAGTAATCGGTGTTATAAGCGGAAAAGGCGGTGTCGGCAAATCAATGATTTCTTCAATGCTTGCCGCAAACTTCCAGAAAAAAGGCTATAATACAGCCGTCCTTGACGCAGATATAACAGGTCCGTCAATTCCTAAGGCTTTTGGTATTACAGAGAGAGCCAGAGGTGATGAAAGCGGAATATACCCTGTTTATTCAAAAACGGGAATACAGACAATGTCCGTAAATCTTCTTCTTGATGATGCGACTGACCCGGTCATATGGCGTGGTCCTGTTATCGCCGGAACAGTAAAACAGTTCTGGCAGGATGTTATATGGACTGATGTTGATTATATGTTTGTAGATATGCCACCCGGAACAGGTGATGTAGCACTTACGGTATTCCAGTCAATACCGGTTGATGGAATCGTTATCGTAACATCTCCTCAGGAGCTTGTATCAATGATAGTTGCAAAAGCCGTAAAAATGGCACAGATGATGAATGTTCCTATTATAGGAATTATTGAAAATATGAGTTATGTGGAATGTCCGGACTGCGGAAAACACATCGAAGTATTTGGAAAAAGCCACCTTGCTGAAGTCGCCGCAGTATATAAACTGCCGATACTCGGTCAGATACCTATGACTCCTGCTATTGCAGCCGCAAGCGATGCTGGCGATGTAGAAAGTCTTGATGTTGACTGGTTTGATAAAGCAATAGAAGCTATAGTTGATGCCACTAAAGAATAACTGTAACACGCTGTAAACATATAAAATTTACTGATTATTGAATTATATATATTTACAGCCATAAGAAAAACAGCGTACAAATCATAAAATACAAAAACAGGGAGATAGAAACAATTATTTCTATCTCCTTGTCGTTTTTAACACTATCAATCACATATGCATATGTGCATATTTTTCCTTTGTAGCCATTCCTCCCCTTATATGTCTCTCTGATTTGTTCAGGTCAAGAACTTCCCTTACCTGCCCTGCCAATGACGAATCAATGTTTTCGAGCCTTTCTGTAAGGTCTTTATGTACGGTAGATTTGCTTACTCCAAACACTTTAGCAGCCTGCCTTACGGTAGATTTATTTTCAATCATATAATTAGCAAGACTTACGGCTCTCTGACTTAATCTTTCGTCTATTATGTATGCATTTTTTCTTCTCCTGTTTCTAAAATTTAGCTTTTCCACATTAAAAGCTCCTCTTATTTTTTTACATCATATGAGGAGCTTTTTTATTTTATGACAGGCTGTTGTTAAAAATTATTTAATGACACTCGCTTTACACCGTTTTTTATAGCAGGCAATTCCATATTTCAAAATCCGCTCCATACCATCATCACGAAGTTCTTCTTCATCCTAATATCTTCAAACTTCCGCCTGCTCTAACTCCCTCTGTTTCCAACTCATAAATCCATACATATCATTCATAAAAAATATACTAAAATTCACAACAACAGGAATATATGCCGGGTCTTTAAGTGATGCGAGCACCCACAGTATTATCAAAACAATATCGTTCGCAGCATACCACACCGCATAATACGATGACCTGAGCATCGTAAGTGACGCTGCAATAAAACTTGTAATTATCGAAATCGTACTAAAAATAATATTAGGTGTGTTAAAGCTTTTAAGAATATAATAAAAAACTGCTGTCACAATTATTCCACTTATACAAAGTGCCACTATATGTTTTTTACTTAAAGACTGTATCTGTACTTCATTTCCATTATTTTCCGACGGATTTTCAATCCATGTTATCGTAGACCATACAGCCATTGGAAGCGTCATTCCGAGATATGTCATCATCTCTCCCCAGTAACGAAAGCGGAATGATATTATCCCGTAAAGAATACTAAAAAGTATCATAAGCACCTGACCCCACACATTTCCTTTTGCGGCAAAAATAAGCGATGTTACACCTGTAAGTGCCGCAACAAGTGTGAGCAGGTCAAAATCTTTTGTCGCAAGATTTGATATTAGAACTATTATTATTGATCCAAGCCAGATAGACCATTCTCTTTTTGTCAATGTTTTTACCGGATTATTCATTATTATCTCCATTTCTTAAAAATCATTGTCTATTCTCCCATCTTCTTTACCAGCAATTCATGCATTACAATCATAAGTATAAAAACGATAAACAGACCTCTCCAAAATGTTCCTATGTATAATAACATCAAAAATTTACGGTTTCAATGATAAATATCACACAAAAAAATACCCCATACAGACTATATTATAATAGTCACATACGGAATATTTCTTTTTACATTTCCACTAAAACAACTCAATCAATTCCAAATATTTCCGTACATATCTTCCTGCCGGAAGAAGTCTTAAAAATGCTGTCATATGCGTGTTTTACCGCCTTTTTTGACAGACTATCCTCATACATATTCACCAAAAAATCTGCTTCTACAAGAATTTGGTAATCAATGCCATCTATATCGTTATATGTATGATGACGACCGATAAGGTATTGCACTCTCTCCCAAGACTTTATCCTCGGTCTCCTCGATTTCATCTGCTATCTGTGATATAGATTTGCCTTTGGCATTGGTTTCAGTTTGGAACATTCTGCCCTGTCATGAGAATCCACGGCTCATTCTTCTCTCTCATAGCGTATATCTTTTCAAGCCATGATATAACAGCCTGTTTTTTCTGCACAAACGGCTCTCTGTGACTGAGAAGAACATATGGAGCCGCCATCTTTTTTAATATATCAATCTGCTGTTTCAAAATTCCGGCATTATAGACAGTCTTATCACCCTTATGAGCCGGATACAGTGCATCGCCAAGCAGACAATATTTATTATTAACCAGAAGAGCAAGAGAACCCTTAGCATGGCTTGACGGCATCTGAAAAATTCTAAGTTTTATGTCTGTTTCATCCACATTTATATCACTCTCAACAATCTCACCGATATGTGTATATTTGTATGTGTTTTTCCCCTGATACAGGCTCTCCCACTTTATATGTTGCAAATTTGCAATATGGTCGGGATGAAAATGCGACAAAATAATCTTAATCTTCTTTCCTTTTTGCTTTGAAATCTCCGCAAGCATTTCAGGAATATTTTCATGACTTCCAACATCATAAACCCACAGATACTTTTCACCCTCAATCACGGACACATTAGCAGAAAGCGGTTTTATAGCCGGCGTGATATAAGAAAAATAATCCGTAACACACTTCCATGTCGGAAACTGTTTATTATTGCTGTTATCAACATCCTGAATCTTTGTAATCTCTGCACTGTTTTCTCTCATATCCGCTGCCATAAATAACGCCCTCTCATTCTTCAATACATACAACTGCCAAACCCTTTTTATCTGGTAAAGCAGATATTTGTGGTACTCTCTGCCACTTTGCGACTTCCTTGATAGGTTTCAAATCTAACAGCATTGTAGCATTTTGTATATACAATTTCAATTACTTGCACCAAAAACAGCCGTAAATATGGATTATTAGTTACTGTCCACACCTACGGTGTTCTCCGAGCAAAAGCGTCACTGAGGTGGAATATAATCCTTATTTACGGCGTCCGTTTTCCAAATCCAAAAAATCTACAACTCTTCATCCATCTTAAGCAATGTATTTAAAAGTACATTTGCTCCTTTTAAGTGCATCCGAAATCAAGATATGTTTCAAGAGTATCAATGTAATCGCTGTTATTCTCTTTATCATATGATATAAGCTCGCCAAGTCTTTGCATCATAAAATCTTCAAGTTCAACATCATTACCAAGTTCAAAGAAAAAACGGTATATACCTATCTCCTCAAAATACCTTGCCGAATGACAAATATTATATCCTCTCAAAAGACGCATTGCTTTCTTTGCTTCGTCAACGCACTCTTTCATTCTCTCAGGTTTATAGAAAATACTGCTCACACCTGCACTGACTGTATTGCCGTTAAGTTTATCCCCCATATCATGCTGCACGGCAGATAAAAAACGATTGACAATATCTTTCACTGGCTCTTTCTGTGACAATTCAAGCACAACAACAACACCGTCCTCATCAGGATAGACAACACTAAATAATGTCAATGAAAGATTTATCGGCATCACTAATGCAAGTTCCTCTACCATCTGCCCGTCAAAATCTGTTTTATCAAAACTGAAAAAAATTGCGATATGCTGCTTTTCATTTTTATAATTAAAATTGGCAAGTCTCAAAATTGCGTGCTGCTCATCACCATACAAAAGTTCTTTCATAAAAAGATTGCTCTCATCCTGCCTGTTCCTGTCCTCAAAAAGAGAATAATAAAGCTGCGGAACCGCCTGTGTAACCGCTGTCTCATATGGTATTATTATCAATGGAATACCCTTTTTTGCGGCATACGAAACAATATCTTCCGTTATTTCAGCCATCTCCGTATGTTTCTCAATAATCAGCCCTGCCGCCTGTTTATCCGTAAGACAGTCTATATATTTTTTGAGATTATCATCAAATTCTTTATTATTTTTATCTCCAAAAGCCGTATCACACACAAAAAAGGCACCGCCCCTTTCTGCCTTTTCAGGAATATTGCTGCCATCTGACACATAAACAGCTTTCACCTGATGTTCTCCTCTTGTATCCCCCACCAGAACTGTTGCACCTTCAAATGGTTCAAGTCTCATTATTTCCTGAAAAAGCATGGCAATGCCTCCCTAAACTTTTAAAAATTTCAGGTTACTTACTCATATCTATCTAATATAACCATCATTTAAAACTTACTCTGTTGCCTGAATAGCATCGTAACCTGTTTCTTTTGTCCTTATCTTCTGTGCTGTTCTTATCTCATAACTAAAAATCTTTCCGTCACCTGTCTCGCCTGTAAATGCTGCCTCCTGAATGGCATTTATCGTCTTTTCCTCCCATTCCTCGGAGGAAACAACAATCTCAAACTTAATCTTAGGCTGCATCTGCATATCTACCTGCATACCTCTTACGATTTCCTTATAACCTCGCTGAATACCGCAGCCCATAACCTGCGAAACAGTCATTCCGTTTACACCTATCGCATTTAATGCCGCTTTTACATCTTCAAACTTTTCTTCTCTTATAAAAGCATCTATCTTAATCATCATACAATATTACCTCTTTTCTGCGCACTATTTTTGTGCATATCAATTCCGCACATAAACTAATCCATATTTCCTGTACACTGTTTTCCTACTGGTCAAGTCCGTTGAAACTTGGATATGCACTCTCTCCGTGCTGTGAAATATCAAGTCCAAGCTGTTCATCACGCTTATCTACACGAAGCGTAGTAAACAATCTCACGATTGCAACACATATCAGAGTTCCTACAACTGCAACTGCCGCTGTTACAAGAATACCAACTATCTGTGCAGCAAACAAGTGATAATCACCAAATATAAGTCCATCCCATTTTGCCGTACTGTTTATTGATTTCTGTGTAAATATACCTGTTGCGATTCCGCCCCAGATACCACCGATACCGTGGCAGCCAAAAGCATCGAGTGCATCGTCTATCTTAAGTTTCTTCTTGATAAGAGAAACTCCAAAGTAACATATCGGACTAACAAGAGCACCGATAATAAATGATGCCCATATCGGAACAAAACCTGCCCCCGGTGTGATTGCCACAAGACCAACAACAAGACCCGTTGAAGCACCTACAAGTGTTGTCTTTTTACTGATAAGAGTATCTATAAGCATCCACGAAAGAAGTGCTGAAGCCGCCGAAATTCCTGATGTCATAAAAGCATGGGCTGCAAGACCATCTGCCTTAAGTGAACTTCCCGCATTAAAACCAAACCAGCCAAACCAGAGAAGTGATGCTCCAAGCACAACAAACGGTATATTGTGAATACGGTATGTCGTAACTTCATAACCGCGTCTTTTTCCCAAAATGATGGCTAATACAAGGGCACTGACACCTGAACTTATATGAACTACATCTCCTCCTGCAAAATCTACGGAACCTATTGCTGCAAGCAGTCCGCCCTCGCCCCATACCATATGAGCCATCGGATAATATACAATAACAGACCATATTGCAACAAATAAAAACAATGCCTTAAACTTCATCCTTCCTACAAGAGAACCTGTTATAAGTGCAGGTGTTATCATTGCAAACATCATCTGAAATGCACAGAACACAAGATGCGGTATCGTGTCCGCATATGGTCCCGGTTTCATACCAACATTACTCAATCCTATCCATCTTAAATCCCCTATGATTCCCCCATGATTGCCGCCAAAGGCAAGAGAATAACCAAACAACGCCCACATAACAACTGAAAGTCCCATAATAGAGACACAAGCCATCATTGTATTACATACATTTTTTCTTCTTACAAGTCCCCCGTAGAAAAATGCAAGTCCCGGCGTCATAAAAAACACAAACGCCGTACTTATAAGCATAAACGCTGTATCACCTGAATTCATAAATAATTACCTCTCTTTCATATTTTTAATTCCCAAATTTTTTAAGATAAAATTTCAAAAAACAACAATGTTTCTAAAACCACCGTCATTACCGCCGGCAAAATATAATGACCGCTAAAAGTTTTTTAGAAAACAAAAAGATGCCTAGAGCTTTTTCAAGCTTTAGACATCTTCGTCATGGTTTGTATGATAGCACAATCGTTTATGGATTGCAACCATTTTTTTACAGAAATATCCCAAAATTGTGATGACATATATTATGCAAACACTTATATTAGAATAAAACAGCGTGTACTTCTTTCTATGATAAGGGAGGAATTTCTATGCAGATAATAACAAATACAGATGACCTTTTATTTTGTGACTACTATAAACAATGGATTGATACTTATAAAGAAGGAGCAATACGACCTGTTACAATGAAAAAATACATTATGACACATATATGGCTCGAAAAACTGGTTCCAACATTAAAAGTATCTGAATTTACACGGACAATTTACCAGCAGCTTCTTAACAGCTATGCTGAATTTCATGAACACCAGACAACAATGGATTTTCATCATCATGTAAAATGTGCGATTCTTGATGCCGTAGATGAAGGTCTTATAAGCAGAGACCCCACAAGAAAAGCAATCATAAAAGGCAAACAGCCATCCGAAAAGAAAACTAAATATCTCAACCAGTTTGAACTTCAGAAACTGCTTGCTCATTTAGAACTTGGTCTTGAAATAAACTGGGACTGGTTTATCCTTTTAGTCGCAAAAACCGGAATGCGTTTTTCAGAAGCACTTGCACTTACTCCGAAAGATTTTGATTTGGCACACCAGATACTTTCGATATCAAAAACCTGGGATTATAAAGGAGAAGGTGGTTTTCTCCCAACTAAAAACAAGTCTTCCGTACGAAAAATACAATTAGACTGGCAAACCGTCATACACTTCGCCGGACTTTTAAAAAATCTGCCCGAAAACGAACCGATATTTGTCAACAAAAAAGTATATAATTCAACCGTCAACGATATACTTGAAAAACATTGCAAAGCTGTCGAAATCCCTGTAATCTCAATTCACGGATTACGCCACACACACGCATCATTGCTATTATTTGCAGGTGTGTCAATAGCCAGTGTTGCACGAAGACTCGGTCATTCAAGCATGACTACTACACAAAAAACTTATCTTCATATTATTCAGGAACTTGAAAACAAGGATATTGACCTTATTATGAGGTCTTTATCAGGATTAAACTAGATAATTTTAATGTACACGCTGTAATCGACCTAAATAAACCTACTTGCATTATAAAAATGGCATCACACTACATTACGAGCATTTTTATTTCTGAACTAAGACTAAACTTATTTAAGCAATGGAAAGATTTTATCCATCAAATCGTCACTAAACTCTTTAATCATCGTCTTATTAAACTTAAACTTTGGCGATATTGGATTTTCAACCGTATCCCTGTATTCTGCATACTGTGCATTTTCTTTTAAAACGCTTTCATTTTCGGGCTTTCCGTTTTTATAATGGTATGCCCCAAATTTTACATCTTCCCTGTTCAAAAACCATTTATTTGTAAAATTATCAATTTCTTTATCAATAATATCTGAACGCATCTTATTGAAAATAACAGACACATCCTGTCCCAGATATTTTTCCCTGTCATTTTCAATATCAGTGATAAGCATATGCAGCATTTCACCAACTTTTTGGTTATCCTTAGAAAATTCGTCAACCATCTCTCTAATCTCACTTATTTTGGCTTGAAAATCTGACTGCGTAAAACCATCTTTATTTTGATTTATCGACTCTAAAACCCCCTGTAATAATTCCATGATATAATCGAAATCAATACGAAGTTTATTGTATGCTATCAGATCATAATCATCTAATACCACATCTTCAACATCTATTTCGTCGTCATCAGGTTTTCTAAGTTCTTCCATCACATTTTTATACATTGCTGCATAATCTTCATATTCATCTTCCGAAAATTCAAAATCTGACAACATTTTATCATCATATGAAGAAAACGCTTTCAGATGAGCAAAATCATGATCTAGGTCACGGAACAGTTTGACAAATGATTTTTTCTGCTTTTTAGATAATAAAGCTATATCCTCAGGCTTTCTTGCAAGACCATGAATAGCCCTTATCGAAATTGAAAATGACTTTTTAACATCCTCAAAATCCTCAGCAATAGTCTCTCCGTCACCTCCAAGAGAATACATCCTCAATGCACAGTCAATCGCCTCTTTAAATTCATCCGGTGACTGAAATGTAACAACCTGTCCATATTGTTTTGTATCATCAAAAAGTCTGTTTGTTCTTGAGAAAGCCTGTATTATCTCCTGAGGTTTCATAGGCTGCCTGTCAATAAAAATTGTTGACAGACACGGTGCATCAAATCCTGTAAGAAGCCTGTTTACAACTATGACTATATCGAGCTGCTGACTTCTCTCTAAATACCTCTTTTCCTTTCTCGCAAGACGGTCATTAAGGTTTGCATTATATGCACTGATGCCCTCTACCTTATAACTTGTTCCAAACATTTGATTATAATCATCAAGTGATTTTTGCATTTTATCCTGATTTACTTTTGATGCTTCTTCATTTTCCGACACAGAATATGTAATTGCAAACTTAGGGAAATCAGGCAATGCCTTTTTTACTTTTTCACATATTTTTAATTCGTCATTTTCCTGTTTGATTTCATTAAGCAGGTCATAATACTTTTGAGCTATAGCAATAGATTTTACTGTCAATATTGCCTCATAACTTCTGCCTTTTCCTTTTTCCATGCCAAACTTTGTGTATGATTGATTCAATATAACATCAAGCACACTTCTCATATGTTTTTTATCTTCATACACGGATTCATCAGTATCTTTATCCTTATGTCCAAGCGTTTCAACCATAAAGCCAAGTACAGCTTCATCATGTATAGCCTCTTTAATCGTATAACTGTGAAGAAGTTTTCCATATAACTCTTCTGTAGTCTGTGGAAGATCCCCTTTTCTTTCATAACCGTTCTCTTTAAAAATCGGAGTTCCCGTAAAACCATACCACAGTGAATTTACAAAAAATCGTTCTAAAATCCTTTTAGTTTCAGGTGTAACTGCACGGTGACATTCATCAACCACAAAGGCAACCTTTAATTTTTTTATCCTCTCATACTCTTTTGTTCCTTCTTTCAAACGCTTATTAACCATAGTCTGCATCTTCTGCCTTGTAGTAACTATCATCTGACGGTTTCCGTCTGACAATTTCTTTATAAGTGTATCTACATACTCTGTGTCATCAACATCAATCGTGTCATTATCCGCATAAGACTGAAAAGCCATCTTTGTCTGCATATCAAGGTCTTTTCTGTCAATAAGAAATATTGTTTTTTCAATCGAAGGAATATCCATCAAAAGATTTCTGGTCGCTTTATATGAAGTCATGGTCTTTCCCGAACCTGTAGTATGCCATATAAAACCTGAAATCCCTTTCTTTGAGGCATTACGCATAGCTCTTATTGCATGAATCTGATAAGGTCTGAGTATAAGAAGTTTCTGTTTATCATTATCAAGCACCGTATATTTTGTCACCATCTCATGTGCTTCCGGTATTTTTAATACTGAATTTGCAAAATCAAGATACTCACACACAGGCACATTATTTTCATCAATCCATCCTGTTATAAACTTTTTATTTAACTCGGTATCTCTTGCCGCTGAAAAATATTTAGTATCTACTCCGTTGCTGACAACAAACATCTGGATATTAGAATAAATTCCATGAAACTTACCCTCACTGATATACTTTTTAATCTGACGGAACCCATCCATATAAGAATGATTTTTATTTTTTAATTCAATATGAATCATAGGGATTCCATTTATAAGCAAAGTCACATCAAATCTTCTGTCTCTGGTTTCTTCGTCATCCGCTCCAAATGCCTGATATTGATTTATCACCTCATACACACTTGTTCCACCAGCAACATGTTCATTGTTCATAACAAGCAGATGTAATACATCATTACCACGCTGAACATGAACATAAACCTTTCCATTCTCACCCACAAGCCATTTTGCAGCATCATAAAAGGAGGCATGAGAAAGATCATTTTTTATCTTGGCAAACTCAGAATCACTAAGCGGTTCATCATTTAATTTAGCCTTATTATTCTGTTCTAATATATATTTGAAATTGTCCCATAACTGTTCTTCCGTTCTTATATCCGGTCTGTATGTCCGCTGGGACTCTCCCGTACAAAGCTGCTCGATCAATCGTTTTTCTATAACCGCCTCTAATTCCGCCATAACTTCTTCCTCTCATATTTCAACTTTAATCTATCCAAAAATCTTATTTTACACCTCATATATATTACACTGTCTGCATCAACTCTTTCTCGATTTCTTTTATATCTTCCTGTGTCAGACTCGTAAAAAACTCTGGTATATCATCTATTGATAACTTCCCTGCTTTTATCATCTTTATTGCATTTTCTTTTGCTTCTTTTGTTGCTTTTTTTGTTGCCTCTTGTGCTGCATGATATTTTTCATACTCTATATACTCACGCAATATTTCTTTCTCATCATACATAGCTAACATAATAGATACAACCTCCTTTTCCCTGCTTTGCAAATATTCTCTTAATACATTTTTATCCTTGCAAATGCGAATTGTCTCCATGATTGTTTCTCTTGTTCTTCCATACTGTTCCATCTGCTCATTATAAACTTTTGTAAATGTCACATACTGGCTTATAATGTCATCTTCATCCGTTCCATATAATACCTTAACTTTTGCATCAATAAATCCGGTATGTCCTCCGAAAAACGCATCGGATAAGCTGATATATTCAGGATGTTCTTTTCTGTCTCCTGTATAAATCACATATAATTCAGGCTTTGGCATCTTTATTTTTCGGCTTGCATAAAGATTTTGCTTTGTTCTTTTAAAATAATCCTGATATGTTGTCATTAAATATATCAAACTTCTTATCACGATATTTTCTGTCCATGTTGATTGTGCTTCCACTAATATAACAAGCCGGTCTCCTACCAGAAATCCCAAATCATTGTAAATATCATCCGTTAATATATTATGAATTGTTATATCCTTTAATTCAGCTTCAGTTACATCCTTATCCTCCGGATGTATTGTCTTATATAATTGTATAAGATACTTTTTGTCCTGAAACAGATTTGTAAAGACACTATCTTTAATCGTATATTTTGCTATATCCGTTTCGTTTAATCTATCCATTATCGTATTTTTATTCTCCAAAACATCACCTCTCCTTAACTTCATACCACTTTCTACACTGTCTGCATCAACTCTTTCTCGATTTCTTTTATATCCTCTGGTGTCAGACTTGTAAAAAACTGCGGTATATCCTCTATTGATAACTTCCCTGCTTTTATCATTTTTATTGCATTCTTTTTTTCGCCATTTCTCTCACCCAATTTTTCTGCTTTTTTTGCTGCATGATATTTTTCATACTCTATATACTCACGCAATATTTCTTTCTCATCATACATAGCTAACATAATAGACACAACCTTTACAAATAAAATTTATTGTCTGTTACTCTTATATTTATTATAACAAATATAAATTTTTCTTCAATAAGATACCAACATTTTAATTTTCTTGTGCATTTATAATACTTTTTACAACTTTTACACTTACACTGATGAAGAGTGATGAGGTGGTCGAGAGCGGAAAAATATACTCCGATTTTATGCTGCTCTTCCAGTTTTGGAACAGCTATTATCGTATTCTTTATTGCTTCCAATCCCAGATTTTTAATGGTTGTTCCTGTCAAAGATATCATAAAACTGTTCAAAATCTCTGCTGTTTGAAGTGATGTATAAAGAAAAAAGTGATCAATCCCATTCACTTTCAAATAAGCTATACTCTTCCCTAACATAACCTGTTCCCCTTGATAATACGCTAAGTTTCCAATAGTTCCATTTATCGAAAGTAACAAAGTATTATTGTCCAAATGCTTATTATTTTTTTCAAAGGTTTCTTTCGATACACGCCTTGTTTTGAGAGGATCAATTACAATATGTCCATCAACCAAATTATTGCCATTGATAAAAAAGACCTCCCCATTATCATTATATTTCGGTGCAGAATGTAAACCATCTCCTATTTCAGAACATACTTCCCCTAACTTACGCTGTTCCCAATCGTCCTCAAACCCTGCGAACCTAATATTCGGTTTTTTCGCCATAATCACACCTCCCTAAGCACTTTGATAAGCTCGTTCACTGCATTTTTTGTTTCCTCATTGCCAAAAGTAAGCTCTTTCATCATTCCAAGCAATGAATCCGTGCTTTCTTTTATACCTTTATCTGTTTCTGCCATATCTTTTGTCAACGCATCAAGGTCTATCTCAGGTTCTTCCTCTGTTGTATCTACATATCTCGGTATATTAAGATTAAAATCATTTGATTTAATATCTTCATAAGATGCAAGATATGCCTTTTTTTCAACTGTTTTCCTGTCCTTATAAAGTTTCAGAACACTTTCTATATGTTCATCTTTCATTTCATTCTGTTTTTTCTCTTTTTCATAAAATTCAGTACCCGATGCATCTATAAACAATACATCTCTGCCCTCACGGTGCTTTTTTAATACAACGATACAAGTCGGTATTGATGTATTGTAAAACATATTTGCAGGCAATCCTATTACAGCATATATTGAACCATTTTCCAAAAGTGTCTGCCTTATCGTTCCCTCTGCTGCCCCGCGGAACAATACTCCATGCGGCAACACGATTGCCATAGTTCCCGTCTGCTTCAAATGATAAAATCCATGCAATAAAAAGGCATAGTCAGCTTTAGATTTTGGTGCAAGTTTTCCACCATAGTCCATAAATCTTTCATCCTGCTTAAATCCCTCAGCGGCAGACCATTTTGCTGAATACGGCGGATTCATTGTTACTACATCAAACTCTGTTTCTTCGTCTGTCGGCCAGTCGGCATCCAATGTGTCACCATTTCTTAAATGCTGATTTTCAGGTAAAACCCCATGCAGAAACATATTCATTCTAGCCAGATTATATGTAGACGGCATAAGTTCCTGTCCGTAGTATCTTATATAATCAGGTTCTTTTGAATAATTTTTGCAACTAAGCATAAGCGAGCCTGAACCCATACACGGGTCATATACCTGCAATCCCCTTTTTTCTTCAAGACCGTCCATTGCAATCTGGCAAAGCAACTGTGCCGGACCATGCGGCGTATAAAATTCCCCTGCTTTTTTTCCTGTTTCAGATGCAAACTGTCCGATAAGATATTCATAGGCATTACCAAGTACATCTCCTTTTGCATGAATCAGGTCGGCACCCTCAAGCACCTTGATAACCTCAGCTATCGTTGCACTTTGTTTCTGGTCTCCTGTTCCAAGACGATTTGAATACAGGTCAACATCCGCAAATAACCCATTAAACAGTTGGTCTGACTCCTGAATCCTGTTAAATGACGCTTGGAGTTTTTCTCGATTAAATGAATTATTTTTTGCACTCTTAAGCATACTTACATATGTCATATCCGAATCTAAAGTATAATGAAGTGACTCTTTTAATTCTTCAAGCAAATCTTTTGCATCCTCACTCTCCATCACTTCTTCATAACACTCTTGTGCTTCTTCAAGGCTGTCCGGTTTCTCATCGTTCATCAAATCATATGCCTTTGACAAATACGAATCTGATAAATATTTATAAAAAACCAGACCAAGAAGATATGTTTTATACTCATTTGCATCCATCTTCCCTCTGAGTACATCTGCCCCACTCCATAATACCTGTAATAAATCCTTTCCCTCTGTCATCTTTTGAACCTCCATCTTATATAAATGTAAAATAATGCAATCCATGGCATTAGTTGGGGGCAAAATACCTTTTGATCCCAACATCATTAAAATTATACCATAAATTTGCATTGTAAAATAACTTATTCTGCCAAAAACAATTTTCTCCTATCTTCCCCTGCATACCGCACATCCACCTTTGTTTCCCACGCAAAATGCACAATCCTTTATCCTCTCCCCATACTCTTTCTTCGTCACAAGATAAATCCCAACACAACTTTTTGCCGGGTGCATATTTCCGCTTTTATCAACTGACACACCCACTTTCTCTGCCCCCGTTATTTTCACAAGTTTTGGCACCGCTAATATATCCATCCCATAAAATCCCGGTCCAAATGAATCCGTCACATATTTTTTATGCCTTACGCTGTGCTTTCTTTCTATATAACTTCTAATCCAGTCTCTCAACACATCTGTTGCCGCTATCATCAGACATTCGACATAATATTTTTCAAGAAGTGAACTTTCTTCCAACACTTTTTCATCAATATCCTTTATTCCAAATGCGTACAGATAAGCACTGTCTATGTCGCCGTACGCCACATTCATTTTTTCCAGTGCGTTACATTCTATTGTCTGCTCTCCAAATACAAATCCGGCGGTTGTCACCACACTTTCGTCAATCTGTTTAAGAATGACTTTTACTTTTTTCTCACTGAAAAATTTATCATATGCTGCATTTATTATCTCCTTATGCTGTCTTTTCATCTCCGCATCCATTGACTCAAATCCACATGAATGTTCTATTTCCGTCTCCATATCCACAATCAGCTCACTTATATCCACTTCAAGAATTTCATCTTTTGACATAAGGCACTTAAGCACCTCTTCATAATTTGCCGCCCTGTGTGGAAAAGTACATTTTGAACAGTCTTTTATTTTTTCTCCATTTGCCGTCACAAAGTAAACAGGATTTCCGGGACACTTTTCTTTAAGATATAAAGGACAATAGCAGAAAAGGCAATTAAAGTCCTTTTCTGCTATCTCATCTGATACTTTGTGGCATGGAAAATACTCGCATTTCTTATTTGAAAAAAATGAATAATTTTCTGCCATCTTTATTCCTCATTTCATTTTTATTGCTTATTTATTTGCCCTTGCAATCGCTCTTGCTACATGAACTCCACTTGCCGATGCGTGTGACAATGAATGTGTTACACCGCTGCAGTCACCGATAACATAAAGTCCTTTAAGCGGAGTTTCAAGGTTTTCATCTATCTCAACTTCCATGTTATAGAACTTGACTTCAACACCATAAAGAAGCGTATCGTCATTTGCTGTTCCCGGTGCTATCTTATCGAGTGCATATATCATTTCTATAATGCCGTCAAGTATTCTCTTTGGCATTACAAGGCTTAAATCACCCGGAGTTGCCGAAAGCGTAGGTGTCACAAATCCCTCAGCTATACGAGTTGCATTGCTTCGTCTTCCTCTTATAAGGTCACCAAATCTCTGCACTAAGACACCGCCGCCTAGCATATTTGAAAGTTTTGCTATGCTCTCTCCATATCCGTTGCTGTCTCTGAACGGCTCTGAAAAATGTTTTGCAACGAGAAGTGCAAAGTTTGTATTTTCAGTGTGTTTGCTTGGGTCTTCATAACTGTGACCGTTTACCGTAACTATTCCGTTTGTGTTTTCATTTACTACAACACCATGTGGATTCATACAGAATGTACGGACAAGATCCTCAAATTTCGCTGTTCTGTAAACTATCTTGCTCTCGTAAAGTTCATCCGTGAGATGTGAAAATACTTCTGCCGGAAGTTCAACTCTGACACCAATATCAACACGGTTTGATTTTGTCGGAATATTAAGCTCTGAACAGACTTTTTCCATCCATTTACTTCCGCTTCTTCCCGCTGATATGATACATTTATCACACTGATAATCACCTTTTGCCGTCTTTATAATATAACCGTCACCATTCTGTAAAACACTGTCTACAGGCGTGTCAAAATAGAAATCTACTTTGTCTTTAAGTTCTGCATAAAGATTTTCGAGAACAACATAATTCTTATCCGTTCCAAGATGGCGGACAGAGGCATCAAGAAGGTGAAGACCGTTCTGAACACAAAGTTTCTTTATTTCTGTATTGGCTGTCGAATAAAGTTTTGTACCCTCACCGCCATATTTAAGATTTAACTCATCTACATAATACATAAGGTCGAGTGCCTTATTTTTTCCTATATATTCATATAAAGTACCGCCAAACTGATTTGTTATATTATATTTACCGTCTGAAAAAGCACCCGCCCCGCCAAAACCGTTCATTATAGAGCAGCTTTTACAATTTATACAGCTTTTTATCTTATCGCCGTCAATAGGGCAGACTCTCTTTTCAAGTGAATGACCTGTCTCAAATACTGCAGCCTTAATCTCAGGATTTTTCTTAACCAATTCATATGATGCAAAAATTCCTCCGGGGCCTGCACCGACTATAATAATGTCATATCTCATACGCATAAATCCTCCTTTCAGGACACAAGAGTTACTTAGCCATTAACAAATCCTGACATTCCGTATCAGACCTGTAAATGAAAAATAACTACAAAAATACAGAAGCAGGGCTAAATCCATTTCAAAACTTAACTCGCTTCTGCATTTATTTTACACTATATACATTATTTATGCAATTAAATATGTCAAATTATATGCCCTCAACCATTTTTAAAAGGAGCAGTTTTTCCCCTTTATGGACTATGTCGCCACTTAAATCATTTAGCTGGCTGATACTCTCAACGGTCGTGCGGTATTTTTTCGCAATATCCCACACCGGTGTATCTTTTATCGCATAATAACCTACTATTCCGGGCAGTTTATGAAGCCGCTCAAAATCAAGTGGTTCAACATTTACATCAAAAATATAATTCTCCTCAAAATTTGAAAAAGCAATGGCACATAATGTTATATTTGCCTTGACCTCAATTTCCGAACTGTCAAGCATCATAACATTTATATTGTTTATCTCAAATTGCAATTCATAGTAACATTCAGGACTAAGGCCATCAATCTCGATAACATGACGAAACGGCATTACCACCTTTTCGATAGATAAAGGATTAGAATCATTTTCCGTCATATACAAAACATCAAGCTGCATCACGCCGTCAAGCTGTATCCCGTCTTTTACAACCTGCTGTTCATCAATCGTTATCTTTCCCGTTGTATTGCATATCTGAAGTATTTTATCCTGATTGTCTATATTAAATTGCTCAGAAAGTCTCAAAACACTCTGATTTTTCATAATAAGCCTGTTTAGTGACATAGTCTTTCTTACCGGCTCAAGCTCCATTGCCGTTGAATAAGCATCGTCAAGTATCTGAGTTTCTTTATTCTCATAGAACTTCATTTGCAATTTCAGTGTCAGTTCAAAACTTATTATCCTGTTTTCACCATCCTCATCAGGCTTTCCTGAAAGCTCCCTGCTGCCGACACTCACATCTATATCAGGAATCATATCCTCATTGCAGTTATTACAGTTTATAATCTCGTCAAAAGCCGCTTCTGTCTCAAAATATTCAAGGCTCCGCTCCTCATTTTCAGGAGTATATAAAACAAAAATATTCAAATCCCCCATAAGTCTTACACCATCCTCGACAACTTTAGTCTGGATGTTAAGAGGTCTTATATTATAATACAATATTGAATCAATATTCGGTTTTGCTTTCGGCAGATTTATCTCCTCGTAAATACGATGTATATCATTTTTGCTGATAACAAGATGTGTATATGCTACATTCTTTAACTTTGAATATAATCCCTCCGACTCCGTCATTCCTATATCCTCAGAGTCCGAAAGTGATGACACTGCCTCATAATTATCGCTCACCGGCTTGCAGCAATGTATCCCTATAATGGCATTTATGCTCAGTTTTCTTGAATTTATAAGGTTTGCCTGACAGTCATCAATCTCAAAATGACAGTCAATATCATCTCCCTCCGAAACCTCATCAAGCCCTACCGACTCATCAAAATTTATACTTCCGGAAAGATTATGTACTGGAACAATATCGTCACTGCTCGTATATAAAATAAAATAATCAAGGGTTCCTTTTATGCCTGCCCTGCCGTCAAGTGCCACAACCGAATTAGATAAAATATTTCCCTCTATTTTAATTATCTTATCTATATCGGGTTTGCTGTCAGGAACATTCATATCATTTTCCAATGTAATCTGTGTATCACTGTGACAAACTATCTGATTTGAAGTTATCTGTGCGGTTTTAAGTTCCATAGAAATCTCCTTAAATTTATTTAATTGCCATAGATGATTGCAAAACTAATTATATGTTGTGTTAACTGTGAGATTATGATAGTTTCGCAAATGTCTAATTTTATTGTCAGGGTAAAAATTGCCCCGCTGATATATAATTCATATGCAATAATATTTTATTCAACTGCATTAAAAAATATTACATCTTAGCAACTGTTCAGGCATAAAAAGAGTATCGGCATATAACGAGCTTGTTCATTGTTTGCCAAATTTTCTTTTTATGACAGAATATCAAATAAGACTAACCCAAAACATTATACTTGTGGTAAAATATATTAAGAAACAAAAAGACTGCTTTTTAAACATACGATGCTGTAAGTAACAGTCGGAAATGTCTGTAATATTGATTCGCAAATACAAACATAAAATCAAATACAATGAAAGTCTATAAAATTGATGTTTAAAAAGAGCAGCCAAATATTTATATATAAACCAAAAAAGGATAACAAACATTATGAACAAAGAAACTAAGATAACATATGTAAACAATATAAGCGTTGAAGATTATAATGCACTCAGAAAATCAGTAAACTGGATAAATGTAACTGAAAAAAGGGCAGCCATTGCCCTTAAAAACTCATTTTATCTCTGCGTAGCAGTCTGTGACAATAAACCTGTCGGTATGGCACGCATCGTAAGTGACGGCGGCTATACATATTTCATAACAGATGTAATCGTACACCCGGACTATCAGGGACATCACATAGGTACGGAACTTATACGCCGTGAACTTGACTACATACAAAAAGATGTAGTGGCAGGGGAAACCGTAATGGTAAGCCTTATGGCAGCCTACCATCGTGAAAGTTTCTATGAAAAATTCGGTTTCCACACAAGACCATTCGGAAATCACGGTCCCGGAATGTCAATGTGGGTGTCACGCGATGTAACCGGAAACCCAATGACTTTCTAAACAAACTTGTTCATGCTGCCATCATACTTATAATCGATGGCAGCAAGTTTATTTTCAAGTTCTTCCCTGTCAATGTCAAGTGATTTGCACATTTCTTCAATGTCAGTGTAAAAATCCCTAAGCTGCGTATTCACATAACTAAGCAGCATCACCGGGTCTTTTGGTATCGAACCATTGCTCATTTCAATCCTCCATTCTAAACCGTCCTTTTGCATGACAGTGCCACTCAAAGTCAATAATATTCGCAAAATACTCTACTTACTAGTAACAGTTCAGTCTTGCATTTCTTACTTTGTACCGCTATTCCATTTTCAGCCAAACAATGATTACTTAGCGGCACTGTTTATAAGACCAACTATCTTTTCTATTGAATTGTTAAGCTGGCTCTTGTTCATTGCAGCTATATACTTTTCTTTATTGTCAAATGCCTCATTTACGGCGGCAAGAAGTTTTTCATTGGTAACTTCCTCTTCCTGAATAACTATACTGTAACCAAGTTTTTCAAATGATGCCGCATTTAATATCTGGTCACCGCGGCTTGCCTGTGCAGACAATGGTATGAGTATATTAGGCTTTTTAAGTGCAAGTATCTCACATATGGCATTTGCCCCGGCTCTTGAAATCATTATATCAGAAGCCGCCATAAGGTCAGGAAGTTCCTCACTTATGTACTCATACTGCACATAACCTTTTGTACCTACAAGTGAGTCATCTTTCTTTCCTTTTCCGCAAAGATGTATTACCTGAAATTTCTTCAAAAGTTCCGGAAGTATCCCTCTTACCGCATTGTTTACGGCAACTGCTCCAAGACTTCCTCCTATTATAAGAATAACCGGTTTTGAATTATCAAATCCACAAAATTTAAGTCCTTTTTCTTTATCTCCCTTAAAAAGTTCCTCCCTTATAGGCGAACCCGTAAGTACAGCTTTTTCCGCTGGAAGATGCTTTAGTGTCTCAGGGAAATTTGTGCATACTCTCACTGCACATGGAATACATATCTTATTTGCAAGTCCCGGTGTCATATCTGACTCATGTATGATACATGGAATTTTTCTTGATTTTGCCGCAACAACAACGGGAACTGATACAAATCCTCCCTTTGAAAATACAACATCAGGCTTAATCTTTTTAAGAAGTTTCCTCGCCTGTGCAAATCCTTTTAATACCTTAAATGGGTCGCTGATATTCTTAAGATCAATATATCTGCGAAGTTTTCCGCTTGAAATCCCATAATAAGGTATTCCCAGTTTCTCTATAAGTTTCTTCTCAATTCCCTCATAAGAACCGATATAATAAATCTCATATCCCGCTTTTTTAAGCTCCGGTATAAGTGCGATATTGGGTGTGACATGACCGGCTGTTCCACCACCGGTTAAAACTATTTTCTTCATTAGGAAATATCTCCTTTCAGATCTATTTTAAAATAGGCGTTTGCGAAACTAACTATATGTTGTGCTAATTGTGATACTATTTGTTATATCCGCACAATTTAATCAATATTTATGATAATTTCGCAATTTTCTGCTTTTGACTCCTGCATCACATTATTATAATACAAAAAACAGAAAGCAACAATATATAGAATTTTTAACATTTTTGTAAATAAATTGAACTTTTTGTAAATCGAAATAGCGATATTGCACAAATTCAAACCGTATTTTTTTGCTAAACCAGCATTTATTATAGTAATTGTGACGAAATCTTTAATATTCTGTGAATAATAATTGCAAATATTTCACAAAAAGGATATTATGATGTTGTATTGAAAAACAAGCACTTAACATGAAAGGAGAAAATTTATGCGACTTCGCAAAAAAGTAATGGCTGTATTATTATCAGCAGCCATGATCGCCACAACAGTTTGTATTCCGGAGAAGAATGTGCAGACTGTTTCAGCATCATCATTCAACAATCTTAATCAGACAGAGATCACCAAAGCAATGGGAGCAGGCTGGAATCTTGGAAACCAGCTTGAAGCATCCTCAAACGGAACACCAAACGAGACAGCCTATGGCAATCCAAAGATTAACGAGGAACTTATCCTTGCGGTAAAAGATGCAGGATTTAAGTCAATCAGAATCCCAGTGTCATATCTTAGCATGATTGATGACAGCAACGGATATAAAATTGATTCCTCTTGGCTCGACAGAGTTAAACAGGTTGTCGATATGTGTGTTGACAACGGACTCTATGCCATAGTCAATATGCACGGTGACGGATATACGACCGTTTCAGGCGGCTGGCTTCTCTGCGGAAATGGTGAACAGACTAAGATTAAGGCAAAATACAAAGCCTGCTGGGAGCAGATAGCCGACACATTTAAAAACTACGACGAGCATCTTATATTTGAATCAATGAATGAAGAATTTGACGGTACATATGGAAATCCTTCTTATAATGCATATGCAAATATAAATGCTTATAATCAGATTTTTGTTGATACAGTCAGAAAATCAGGCGGCAACAACGATAAAAGATGGCTTCTTATTCCCGGTTGGAACACAAATATCAACTATACGGCAGATAATTATGGATTTGAAATGCCTTCAGATAAATATCTTTCATCTTCAATTCCATCAGGCCAGAAAAGAATAATGGTTTCCGTACATTATTATGACCCATGGGATTTCTGTGGTACAGAATCATCAACCTGCACACAGTGGGGCGAAAAAGCTACAAACAGTTCCAAAGTGGCAAGCTGGGGCGATGAATCCTATATGGCATCACAGTTAAAGAAAATGAACTCAAAATTTGTAGCAAACGGTTATCCGGTAGTAGTCGGCGAATTTGGTGCGATAGACAAATCAGCCTTTGATTCACAAAATGCTGCCTGCCGTGCAGACTACTACGAAAAATTCTGTTATTACTCAGATATGTACGGAATCATTCCTGTTGCATGGGACAACGGCTACAACGGAAATTATGGTTTCGGCTTATTTGACAGATATTCATACAAAGTTACACAGCAGTCAGTTATCAATGCAATCATGGAAATTTACGGTGACTCCTCATCGGCAACTGCCACCGGCATAAAACTTGACCAGACTTCAATGATAATAAATATCGGTGATGAGAAAAAACAGCTCAATGCAACTCTCACACCTGCTGACAGCAAAGACAAGATTACATGGAAATCAAGTGATGAAGAAGTTGCAACTGTCAATTCTAAAGGACAGGTTACGGCAGTAAATGCAGGCACTTGCAAAATCACGGCATCAGTCCCTCTCGGCTACAGTGCTTCATGTGAGGTAACAGTGCCAAAAGCCAATTATGTACGAGCTAAGCTCTATCTCCTTGAAACAGCAAACTGGCAGTCAGTAGTCAGCGATGAATATGTTGATATTTATTCAAAAGGAGGTACATTCTCACTCAGTCTCGATGCAACACAGAGCCAGTTAAGCAACATAGGCTCACTTTACATAAGAGACATAAATGTAGGTGATGAAGATGCTTCTGCTTTTAATAAAGCAACTATAAAAGTCTCATCAATAGAGGTAAACGGTACTACATATTCAATGAAGAATGATACTTTCCTCTATGACACATCAAAAAAAGCTTCTGATGACGGACTCACCTGCCCGATATTCAACTTCTCATTTATAAATGTATGGGCAAACACACATGTAAATAATGTCACTGTAGAAAACGGAAATTATAAGGCATACTTTAACAATGTATCCTATCAGACACTAAACAATGTAAAGATTAACTTCACTGTATCTGATATTGACGGTAACTCAGCAACAGCAGCTCCAACGATTGCCCCGACAGTTGCTCCGACGGTTGCCCCGACTGTGGCTCCGACTGTGGCTCCGACTGTGACTCCAACAGTGGCTCCGACTGTGGCTCCGACAGCAGCTCCGACAGTGGCTCCGACAGCAGCTCCGACAGTGGCTCCGACGGTGGCTCCGACGGTTGCTCCGACAGCAGCTCCGACAGTTGCCCCATCAGGTTCTGATGACATAACCGGCTCAGTAAAACTTGAAAGTGACTGGGGAAGTGGCGGAATCGTTACGATTTCACTCAAAAACAACACTTCTAAAACATTTACATCAGGATGGACGGTCGAGTTTACTCTCTCAAGAGAAATCACATCAATGTGGAGCGGTAATTGCGAAAGTCTCGGAAACAACCGCTACAGAGTAAGCAATCCTGCATGGTCCGGTTACTGGGGTGCTTCAGATACCATCACACTTAACGGTGCTATTGGTTCAGGAAGCGGTACACCTGTTATCACTGATATAAAACTTGTAAAATAATAATATGATGTTGGGGTCAAAATACCTTTTGCCCCCAACATCATATTATAAAACCCACACTTTATAAGCTATAAAAATTATTTATCAGACAAATAAATGAGCAGAGGAAAACTTTTCCTCTGCTCATTGTAATTTAATACTCTTTTCTACACACATTTTTGAGTACATCGGTTTTGGACAAGTGTACTCAGACACAAATCCGTGTGTGAAAAAATTTATTAGTGTTAAATTTATTTGATAACTTTTATCCATCCTTCAGGAGCTTCGATTCTGCCCATCTGGATACCTGTAAGTGTATCATAAAGTTCTTTTGTCTTTGGTCCCATCTGCTCCATTCCGCTTGGGAAACAAATTTCTTTGCCGTGGTCAACAATCTTTCCTACAGGAGAGATAACTGCTGCCGTACCACAAAGACCACACTCAGCAAAATCCTTAACTTCATCAAGATATACTTCTCTCTCTTCAACTTCCATTCCGAGATAATCTTTTGCAACAACCTCTAATGAACGGCGTGTGATAGATGGAAGAATACTGTTTGACTTAGGAGTAACAAACTTGCCGTCTTTTGTGATAAAGATAAGGTTTGCTCCACCAGTCTCCTCAATCTTTGTACGAGAAGCTGCATCAAGGTAAACATTCTCATCAAATCCTTTCTGATGAGCATCAACTATTGCATGAAGACTCATAGCATAATTAAGTCCTGCCTTGATATGACCTGTTCCATGAGGAGCTGCTCTGTCGAAGTCACTAACACGGATAGTGATAGGCTTTGCACCACCCTTAAAGTAAGGTCCTACAGGTGTTGTAAATACTCTGAACTGATACTCATTGGCAGGTTTAACACCAATGATGGCATCACTACCAAACATATAAGGACGAATATACAATGTTGCACCAGAACCATATGGTGGTACATAATCAATATTTGCCTCAACCACTTTAGCAATAGCATCTACAAATCTATCTTCAGGAAATACCGGCATCTCAAGTCTGCTTGCTGAATCTGCAAGACGAGAGGCATTTAAGTCAGGTCTAAAGCATACCACTCTGCCATCCTCTGTAGTATATGCTTTCAATCCTTCAAATACAGTCTGTGCATACTGGAGTACACAGGCACACTCGCTGATAGTAATCATATCATCATCTATAAGTGCTCCGTCATCCCATGCTCCGTCCTTGAAGTTTGACACATATCTTTTGTCTGTCTTTACATAACCAAATCCAAGATTATTCCAATCGATGTCTTTTTTTGCCATAACAATACTTCCTTTCGTAACCCTAATTTATCGGGTGAATTATTTTCAAAAGATTACATATCAATACAATCAATACACATATACTGTATAATATTAAATACATTGATAAAAATCTTTTTTCTAACATATCTTTAATGATACTCCCATGATTTTATACTGTCAAGAATTTAATCTCTACCGTTTACACCTAATCTTCCTCTATCATATTTATTCTTCTGATATGTCTCTCATCATTTGAAAATTCAGTGTTTAAAAATGTATCGACAATCTTTAAGGCAAGTCCCGGTCCTACCACTCTTGCACCCATTGCCAGTATATTTGCGTCATTGTGTTCTCTTGTTGCCTGTGCACTAAATGTATCATGGCAAAGAGCGGCTCTTATTCCCTTAACTTTATTGGCTGTTATAGAAATTCCTATACCTGTTCCACATATAAGAATACCTTTTTCACACTCACCTGACACTATCGCATTTGCAACTTTTTTTGCATAAACAGGATAATCGCATGATTTTTCATCATAACATCCATAATCCTTATACTCTACACCCTGTTCCTTTAAATGAGCCATAATCTCCTGTTTAAGCCCATATCCGCCATGGTCACTTCCTATTGCTATCATTTTAACTTACCTCCATATCTTTACTGTTTAACTCTTTATTATTTACATCTTTGGCATCATCATCATTTTCATGATACTCTGCTTCCATGTGTAAAATCACCTTTTCAATCTTTTCTGCAACTTCCTCAAAGAACTTGTCATATAATGTTTCATCGGGGTCTAACGGATCTGATATATCCGCATCATCCTCTATATATTCTCCCAGCGTATATACATTGTTTGATACACCGAGATCTTCTATTACTTTTAACTTGTCGCTAAATGTCATTGTGAGTATCAGCGTATCTTGTCCAATATTCTCCATCTCTAACTGTTTTGAGTTTTCATGATTACTTATATTTATATCATGACTGCTCAACAAAACATTTACTTTTGGATTTATCGGCTCTGAAAACAGTACAACAGTTCCTCTTGACATGGATTCAGGCAGCCAGTTAGGTGCCTTGTCCCTGTAAATAGCTTCAACAAGAGGACTGCTGAATGTATTTCCTTTGCTCACAAATATGACTTTGTCATAACTTTTCATCTGCTTCTCCTTTTATCGTTCATTCTATAATGTCAATATATCCGTCTGCTCTGTCTGAACTAACAAATTTACATTATGGCTTAAAATAATTTTGATGTCCTGTTTTATACATGAATCACATGATGCCCTGCAGCTTTTATCATCCTGTTCATTATCGCTCCGCCAAGTCTGTCGTCACTAAAGCTCTCAGCATATATATCCTGTGCACCTATATGATCCATATCTCTTAGTATATCATATAACCCTGCTGCAATGGAACCTTCAGTTTTTCTTGAACCGATACTTTTTACCGTACCGTATTTATATCTGTATTTTGTCTCATCAGTCGCAATAACGGCAACATTTCTTCCATCAGCAATTTTTTCTTTGGAAAGCTCATTTATCTTTGCCACAACATTATCAATATCACCCTCTACGATTGTCATCTGTCCTTTTGGTGCATAATGACGGTATTTCATTCCCGGAGCTTTTGCAATAATATTTTTCTTGGGTGCTTCTCCCACGATGGCAGGGTCAACTTTCACTTCACCCACTACATTTTCAAGCATTTCCTTTGTTATGTAGCCCGGTCTTAAGATAACAGGTATATCTTCACTCATATCCACTATCGTCGATTCAAGACCAATACCTACACTACCGCCGTCTATTATCATATCTATCTTTCCCGAAAGGTCTTCTATAACATGCTCTGCCTTTGTGGGACTTGGTCTTCCCGAAGTGTTTGCACTCGGTGCAGCTATGTAAACTCCAGACTGTCTTATAAGCTCTCTTGCCACCGGATGACTCGGCATCCTTACTGCAACCGTTTCAAGTCCCCCTGTCGTTGACATAGGGACATTTTCTTTTTTTCTAAAGATAAGTGTCATCGGTCCAGGCCAGAAAGCGTCCATAAGCTTCTCTGCTTTTTTTGAAACCTCTGATGCTATTTCGTCAAGACTTTTTCTGTCTGCTATATGTATTATAAGAGGATTATCCGATGGTCTTCCTTTTGCCGCATATATCTTTGCTGATGCTTCCTTATGCATACCGTCACCGCCAAGACCATAAACTGTTTCTGTCGGAAACGCTACAAGACCGTTTCTTTTTAATATCTCACAAGCCTCTTTAAGTTCCCCGTCATCAAACATTTCCGGATTTACTTTGATAACCTTTGTATCCATACTCATCTAATGAGCCTCCTTCTGAATATATTCACTAATTCCCTGTGCTATCGCTGATGACATTTTTTTCTGATATTTATCATCAGACAAAAGTGATGCCTCCTGCGGATTAGACAAAAATCCACATTCAACGATAATCGCAACAGGACTGCTGTTTTTTAATATATAATAATCTGAATTTGCTTTTTCTATCCTATGATTTCCATCATTTATACATGATGCTATCTTTTTTTGCATTATCCCTGCAAATTTTTTTCCCTCCTCAGATGTACTCTGATAAAAAACCTGTGCCCCTTTTGAACTCTCACCTGTAAAACTGTTCTGATGAATACTCACAACAAGTTTTACATCTGACTGATTCATTATCTCTATCCTTTTATGAAGATCTGCAATCTTTTTATTTGTATCGCTCTCGTCGTAAAGCCCCGTATCTTTTTCCCTTGTCATGATAACCTTATAGTTTTTGTCCTGTAACTCTTTTTTTAGATATTGGGATATTGCAAGGTTAATATCCTTTTCAAGTGAACCGTCAACACCGACTTTTCCAGGGTCCCCGCCACCATGTCCCGGATCAATGACTATAACATTTTTTTCACTATTTTTAAATACAGGCATATTTTTCATCATACCTACACTTATGACTGCTCCTGATATGGCGGTACATACGAATAGTGATATAATACATTTTTTTAACAGATACATATAAAACTCCAATTCCACGCCAATACTCAGCATTGCACTTTTCACACCTGCAGTGCGGCTGAAATACAAAATGTGCGTTTATGTTTTCTCATACTATATATGCCATCTGTTTAATTTTATGACTTTACTGTGCCATATATTTTTCTATTGTATCCCAGACATTCTTTTTCTCCATGCCTGCTTTCCAGAATGCAGCTCCAGCCATCTTATGTGAATTTACTGTTTTAAGTTTCATAGCAAGAGATTTTGAGTTTTCAAGCCATATCTTATATAAAGCATTGTCCTTTGTATATTCAGCATATTCAAGTCCCGTCTGTTCATTCCATTTAAGTTCTGCTTTTGCATCACTTATCAGCTCCTCAGCATATTTCATCGAACATGCCTCTGATGAAAGTTTTGTCTCTCCGTTTTTGGTAGTTTCTTTCCATAATCTTGAATAAAACGGCAAACCTATTATTGACTGATTTGCAGGAACTTCTTTCAATATATTTTCAGAAGCATTTCTTACATAACTGATAGATGAAACCGGTCCTGCCTCCTTAGAGCCGGAATAAAATTCATCATATGCCATAGTTATAACATAATCCGCCACTGCAGCCTGCTCATTTCTGCTATAATAAGCTGAATAGCTTGCCGGAGGATAATTGTCAATAGATAAAACAATTCCGTTGTTGCGGCACATTATTCCTAATTCTCTTACAAATTGGATAAAATCATCCCCGTTAGCTTTCTTCACATTTTCAAAATCAATATTTATTCCGTCAAGACTGTATCTTATAGCCTCAGCAATAAGATTTTTCTCAAGCCTTTCCCTGCGGCTCGTTCTGCTAAGAACCTTTCCTATCTTCATATCCGGTGCAAAATCATTGCAAAGTCCCCAGACCTGTATCCCCATAGAATGAGCCTTTTCCACATAGTCATAACTTGCTATAGATGATATATTTCCGTTGTTATCACTTGTTCCAAACCATGTCGGTGCTATAACATTGACTTTCTTTGTCCCGGACAGCACATTGGTAAGATTTGCGTTTGCAGACTGTGTCGTGACCTGATGCCATAAAAGATTTACTTTTCCACTTAAAAGTGTATGCGGATATGTCTCCTCAACAAAATCAGTCTTTGGAACATACTCATATGTATCACCTAAAGACGACATTTTGATATATCCTATAACACCACTCTCCGAAAGCACCTTATCAAATCCACTTTTATCCGTATTTTCTTCAAGTATCCTTAATTTATCTTTTTTCTTTACATCTATAAGTATCCTGCTCTTTATACTTGGTTCAAATCTAAGCTTTGCCTCTTCATCTGCCTGTACCCATTTCTGCTTATCTCCAAATTTATATGTCAGTACAACTCTGTTAGGATTTTTATATGTCTTATATTCCAAAGCAGTATATTCCTTAATAAAATCAAGTGCAATATAAAGTTTATCACCCATAAGCTTAGCGATAACATAATCTTTAGTATTGCTGCTTTTGTTTATATCATATGTCTTACTGTCAAGTCCTGCTTTTATAACAGATGTCGCCGTCGTATATATAAGAAGATTTTCGTTAGCATCCCAGTAAAATCTCTTATTCAATACTCCTGATACAAATTCATCATCAAGATATATATGTCCATCCTCATATAATGCTTTATTTTTATTTATATTTTCTTCAGCTATGACCGTATAACCTTTTTCACTTTCCCCGTAATACTCTGCGAGATTCATATAATCATTGCACGGCATATTTTTCTTTATGATAAAAACTGCCGCAACTATAATAAAGATTCCTACCGTAAATATAAGTGGTAATACTAATTTTTTATTTTTCATAAGCGATACCTTTCTTTTATAATCACTAATTTTTCTATAATTCGATTATCATACCCTCTTAACTATATTTTGTTACCGTTCACACCTCAGGGCTAACAACAACTTCTTTTTCTGTTCATTCAGATATAATCCTCATATATCAGTATATCACTTATGTTTTTTTGAGTAAAGGCACATATAAAAATCATACAATGCAGCCTTTTAACCCATCCGTTACAAAGGCTGCATTTTTTAATTACCATTTTCTTATTTGATATTAACTTTTGTTTATCATCATTTCACAATTATTATTGTGCATTTTCCTGCACATATTATGTTTGTGTAACACACAAACCCGACATTTTTTACAATAAAAACTTACAACTCATACTATGTATAATGGAGTGGGGATATCCGAATATAAAGCTTCAACCCCCTTATTTATAAACGATTAAATTCGACCTGTACAATCTTACCCTTGTCATCACTGACATAATCTTCCATATAATAATTGTCCTCTCTGACATGATCAATTACTTCAGAACTTTCTCCCGTATAAAACATCCCATCTATCTTAACTTCAACCCCATATAATGACCACTTTGAAGCTTCAGCTAAAATCCATGCTGTTGTTCTATCCTCTCTCTCTTCTGAGTCATTCCTCATTTTACCAACCTCCTAAGTCACTTCTAATTTTAAAATGGACATACAGCTATATAATTATCTGACTGCTTTGTAAGCATTTGTCTGGCACCGTCCGCATTATAAATACAAACAGCAGCACTTGTTGTGATTTAACGTCAATTTTCCCTGTCCACCTTTACCATCTCCAGATCAACGATTCAAAAAGCATCTGGTAAAACGCATATCATTGGCAAACCTTATCGTATATAAATATTAAATGAATTTTCTTTTTATCAGTGCCGCCTATATGACTCTAACCGGCAACATTAAATTTTTCATTTGCCCTCTTCCTATAAACTCACCTCCAATCAAATAATCGTCTCTCTGTGCTGACTATTATATGATGACATTTTATACATTTTCAACACAAAAATCACCGTATTATCAACAAATCTGTCCTCAATTTTTTGATACATTTGCACAGAAAAAAATGTGTTTTAATGAGATTTACTAAGATTTCAAAAATGTGTTTAAAAATATGCAAAAAATTCTAGTATTTATTATTAACTTTTTACAAACCATATTCACAAACACATTCTTACTTATTAAAGCACTCCGCTCTCACTCATATCATATAATGATGTTGAGAGTAAAAATTATTTTGCCCATAATCAGATAAATGGTGATTTTTTCTCTTATATATACGATAAAATAAGTATTCTGCCGCCTTTAAATTATTGACTTGAACACGATATTAACCTATAATTTAACTATAAGAATACTTATAAAATAAATTTTGTTTAGAAAGGGAGTGAGCCTATGCGAATTGAAAAAATCAATGATAATCAAATCCGTTGTACACTCAATAAAAAAGACTTATCCGACAGAGAACTTCGTATCAGCGAACTTGCATACGGAACAGATAAAGCCAAGGCTCTATTTCGTGACATGGTGCAGCAAGCATCCTACGAATTCGGCTTTGAAGCTGAAAACATCCCACTCATGATAGAAGCGATTCCAATGTATCCTGATACCCTAGTTCTGTTAATCACAAAGGTTGAAGATCCTGATGAACTCGACACAAGATTTTCAACTTTTTCAGAATCACCTGATAGCGAAGATTATGAACCTGCAGGTGAATTTACATTTGATGATGATGACGAAGCAGATTTTGACGATGATGAGGATATTTATGAGCTCGCCGGCAACATAAGCTCTGATGACGAGGAAATACCTCTTGAGCCGACTTCATCATATGACCGGAACACCGACTTCATCTCATTGTCAGAAGCATTGGGTATGGAGCCACGCCCAAAGAACACCGATAAAAAAGTTCCGGTAAATATCGCAAGAATTTTCTCCTTTAAATCGATAAATGACATTTCATTATTAGCAGATAATCTTTGCCATATATATACAAGTGAGAACACTTTGTATAAAAATGATAAAACCGGGGAATATATTCTTATCATGCAGCAGGGCAGCTTATCACCTGAATCATTTAACAGAATATGCAATCTTACCAGCGAATATGGAACACAGCTAAAAAATGTTCCTGCAAATATTTCTTATTTTGAAGAACATTTTGAACCTCTTATAAAATATGATGCTTTGCAAAAGCTCGTTTAAGTTGTATTATGTCGCTACCCAAAGTTCACTTGAACTAACTATTTTTCCTTTATTTTCAGTGCTTTCAGGGGTTGTCAAAAATAAAAAACTGCGTTATAATGAATGCACAAAATCAATAAGGAGGGACAACAAAATGGCATATGTAATTAGTGATGATTGTGTTAGCTGTGGAGCTTGTGCTGGCGGATGTCCAGTAGGCGCTATTTCTGAAGGAGATGCTCATTACCAGATTGATGCAGATACATGTATCGAATGTGGTGCTTGTGCAGGAACATGCCCTTCAGGTGCTATTTCACAGGAGTAATTTTATCCGGAAACTTGTTTTTAAAACAATAATTTCTATTGACGAATTTTTTTACTTTATGTAAAATAAAGCTGCTGATAAAGGAGTTTTTCTCCCGTACAGTAGCTTTTTCGTTTTTAATAATATTTTTTCAAAGGAGATCAGACTATTATGACAGAGAGAATTTCTAAAGATATGATAATTGCAGATATGCTTAAAGTCGATGCCGGTATCGCTGCTATCCTTATGGCTTCAGGTATGCATTGTATAGGATGCCCATCAGCTCAGGGTGAATCACTTGAAGAAGCTGCTATGGTTCACGGACTTAACGCAGACGAGCTTGTAGCTAATGTTAATGATTATCTTTCAAAGAAATAATTACTTGGCAAAATAAAGCTAAACATAATGGGGGTGTTTCTTTAAGACAATTCAAGAAACACCCCCTTATTTTAAACAACAATTCTTATTTTCTTTCCTCGATTGCAAACCTTTCAAACTTATCACGAACCTGTTTGAAAGTTTCCAAAAGCTTTGGCGAAAATGTTCCACATTCACCATTCATTATCATATTAAATGCTTTTTCATTAGAAAAGGCATCTTTATAACATCTCTCATTTATAAGAGCATCATATACATCGGCAAGCGAAACAAGCTGTGCTGATACCGGTATCTCATCTCCCTTTAAACCATCAGGATAACCTTTTCCATCGTATCTCTCATGATGATAGCGGATTATATCATAACATATCTGTTTAAGTTCCTCGCTCTGTTCAAGATTAACCGCCTGAATAAGTTCGCAACCCTTTACCGTATGTAGTTTCATATATTCAAATTCTTCTTTTGTAAGTTTGCCCGGTTTCAAGAGAATTTTGTCAGGTATTGATATTTTTCCAAGGTCATGTAAAGCACTTGCCTCGACTATATTATCTATCGTTTCATCCGTAAGGTTATACTCAGGATACAGTTCTTTGAACTTCTCGGCAAGAATCTTAGTATATCCTTTAACCCTCATAATATGCTCGCCACTCTCAAGATTTCTAAACTCTACTATCGTACCAAGCATATCCAGAATGTCTTTATTTAATTTTTCTACTCTTTCTTTCTGTTTCTCTAATTTTTCATATGCTTTTCTCAAAACAGCAGTCTGTTCCTGAACCTGTTGTTCAAGATGATTTTTATAAACATATATATTTATCATGTTCTGAACACGCTTACGGACTATCGATGTCTTAAAAGGTCGTCCTATAAAGTCAAATACCCCATACTTAAAACAGATATTTTCATTTTCGGCACTTATCTCCGAACTAATTATCATTACGGGAACTTTCTTCATAATTCCTTTTTTCGACAATTCCTCTATAACACCAAATCCATTAATCTCTGGCATAATAAGATCCAAAAGGATACCGTCTATCTGCTCCTTATGTTCTATCATTTCCAATGCTTTTTTGCCATTTTCTGCTTCTAATATGTCATATTCATCCTTAAGCATTTCTTTTAATAATTCTCTATTTATATACGAATCGTCAACAATAAGAATTTTATACCTCATATATGTTTTCCTTTCTGACTACTCCAGTCAAGCCTGCTCTATCCTAAACTCTTTATGATAACACCAACAAAACCTGTTATTGTCCTCACGCAAAATGCAGCCGCAAACTAATTTCCTGTTGTCGTTTATCCCTCATTCTGAAGTTCTCTTATCGTTTCTATCATACTCTCATATTTTTCCTTAACAGCCTCAAATAATGGCTCTGTACCCTCCGTACTATGCCCTCTGAGTTTCTCCGTTAATTCTGAACTAAGCTTATTCAGTCCGTTAAAACCAAGATTTAAGCAGACTCCCTTTAAAGTATGAGCTGCGCGAAATGCCTTTTCTCCATCATTTTCCTCAAGCCCCTCTTTTAACTGTTCAAAGCTTGGATCATTCAAAAAACTTATGGCAAATCTTTTTACCATTGCCTCACTTCCAAATCGTGAAAGAATTTCCTGATAATCTTCTCCTATTTTTTCGTAACATTCCTGTATTGTCATAATAATTCATCTCCCTTAATATCCCTTTTACTAATTTGCCGTGAAATCATGTCATAAGCACAAAAGGGTGGTACATTGTCAAATAACAATATATCACCCTTACTTTATTTATTGCATATAAACAGTATATTTCACAACATTTATAATTTTGTATCGGTTTATAATACATCGTCTTTTTTTTTAAGACCATGATGTATCAAAAAGTTTATTTATAATATATTATGTTAGCATAAATATACATATCTTTCAATATTAGCAATCTCCCTATAAGACTATAAATTCGGCATATTACAACTGTAATTATTCAAAAAAACAATAATATCTTCTTTCTGTGGCATTACCTTTAATGCCCCTCTTTTTGTCGTAATAATCGACGATGCTGCACTGGCAAATTTAAGCATATGTAAAATATCGGATTCTGTAAGATTATTTAATCCTTTTTCAAGAACACTGTTTAAAACACATGCCATAAATGTATCTCCGGCTCCGGTTGTCTCCACTGTATCTTTCCTTATAAAGGCTTTTTGACAAAAGCTCTGCCCTTTATAATATGCAATGCTTCCGTTTTTTCCTTGTGTAGCACAAATCAGTGCCGGCTGATATTTTTTCAGAATTTTTTTCACTCCTTTCTCAATATCAGCTTCTTCTGTAAGAAAACTAATCTCATCATCTGATATTTTTAAAACATCACATTTACTTATCCCATACCACATCTGTTCTTTTGCTTTTTCCAAATCATCCCATAAAGGTGGACGCAGATTTGGATCAAATGATATAACAGCTCCGAAATCTTTAGCTTTCTCTAATGCATACTTTGTTGTTTCTGCTATTTTTTCTTCCGTCATTGAAAGTGTCCCAAAGTGAAAAATTCTTGTATTATCAAGTAAGCTTTCATTAATCTCTTTTTTTCTAAGCATCATGTCAGCTCCGGGGCTACGGTAAAACGAAAAATCCCTGTCACCATCTTCTTTTGTATGAACAAATGCAAGTGTTGTATGAACTTCACCATCAAGAATAATATTATCTATATTTATTCCCTGTTCTTTCACAATATCTCTAAGCATTTTTCCAAAATTATCATTGCCAACTTTTCCTATAAAAGCTGTTTTTTTGCCAAGTCTCTGTAACATCGACAATACATTACACGGAGCTCCTCCCGGATTTGCTTCAAGCAAAACATTTCCCTGACTGCTCATACCATTTTCAGTAAAATCTACAAGCAGTTCTCCTAATGCAACTACATCATACTTTTTCATTTAAAGCCCTCCTATCTTACAGATATACCATGCTTTTCAATATTTATAACTGCAGTGTTATTACATTCAAAACTTATCTCATCAGCCTCAACAGGTGTATAATAAGTCATACTTAACACTTGCGAACCATCATTTACAAATATTTCTACTGAATATTTATCCAAAATAACTCGAAGCTTTAAACTTTGCTTTGGATATCTCACTTTTACTTTTCTTGTACCTATTGTATCACGATTCATTCCGGAATAAAGTCTGTTTATTTCAATTTCATTTTTACTCTTATCATAAATTATACTCGAACTAAATTTATCATTCTTTGCAAAATTTATTTTAAATTCATCATAATCACCATCTTTAATTTCAACTGTCATATCAAGGACACGCCCGTTTATCTTTGGAAAACTGCACTCTCCCTCTACTGTTTGCTCCACATAGTTAATAGAATCCGTATAATATTTTTTTATCTCTCTTACAGGATTTTGTATAATTCTTCCATCTATCAGCTTTATCTCCCTTGGAACAGTCATCATACATGACCATTTTTGTTTAAAAGGTCTTATATTTGAATCCCAAGACTGCATCCAGCCTATCATTACTCTTCTTCCATCAGGCATGAGCGTAGTCTGCGGTGCATAAAAATCAATGCCATCATCTAATGCATAAACTTTATTATAATCAAATTTATGCATATCTCTATCATAATTTCCAATAAAATATACTGAATTATTTCCATTATGAAATTCATCATCAGCACACATATCCTGAGGAGATGCTATCAATATATATTGTCCATTTATCTCAAAGAAATCAGGACACTCCCACATTGTTCCATATTTTCCGGTAACATCCTCTGCCAATACAGAAACATATCTCCAGTCATACATATCTTTCGAGTGGAACAAAACAACCTGAGGTTTACCATCATTTGTTTTATTTCCAGCAACAAGATAATATCCATCATCCTCTTTCCAAACTTTAGGATCCCTAAAATGTTCACGACTAAAATTCTGTGGCATGATTTCTCCATTTATAACCGGGTTATTTTCTATTTTTTTATAACTTTTTCCATCCCCTAAAGCAACGCATTGATTTTGATATTCATTTTTTTTACCGTCATTTTCTTCATGAGTTACACCTGTATATACCAGCATATGACCTTCATCTGTTTCTATAGCAGAACCCGAAAAGCATCCGTCCATATCATATTTCATATCAGGAGCCAATGCAACCGGATAATATTCCCACTTTATTAAATCACTACTGACACAATGTCCCCAATGCATAGGTCCCCATTCTTTACTATACGGATGAAACTGATAGAACAAATGTACCATGCCCTCATAATACGAAAAACCATTTGGATCATTTATCCATCCAACCTGTGGGGCCACATGAAATTCCGGCAATTCTTTATAATCTACCTTATTTTTTTCTATATAATCATTTGCTTTTTTTAATTTATCCATAAAAACCTCATTTCTACTATTGTCAAGCAGATATTCTCAATCTGCTTTGCTGCTTTCTCATAATGTTATTGCATCTTCCGTCACCTTGTCAAAGAAATGCATTCTATGTGGTACAAAAACAAATTCTATTTCCTCACCAACATCAGACACCTCATATTTTGAAACTCTTGCTACAGATGATGAACCTCCAAATTCAAAATAAAGATTATTTTCATTTCCCATAATTTCAGTATTGTCAATAACTGCTCTCTGTTTATTTTCTTTAAATATGTCCAGATTTTGAGGATCAAACTTTATATCCTCACCGCGTATTCCAAGAATCACTTCCTTATAATTCCTTAATTTGTCAGCCATTTCATCATTTAATACCATACTGTTTCCATCTGTAAAAGAAATCTTATTTCCATCAACTTTAACATTGTAGAAGTTCATCTGTGGGGAACCAATAAAACCTGCAACAAATTTATTAACCGGATATTCGTACAGTTCCATTGGCTTTCCTATCTGCTGAACAATACCATCCTTCATAATAACAATTCTGTCTGCCATAGTCATAGCTTCCACTTGATCATGCGTTACATAAATCGTCGTGCTGCCAAGATTGCGGTGTAATTTGCTAATCTCATTTCTCATGCTTACACGAAGTTTTGCATCAAGATTTGAGAGCGGCTCATCCATAAGAAATACTTTCTGGTCTTTTACGATTGCACGTCCTAAAGCAACTCTCTGTCTTTGACCACCTGAAAGATTTTTAGGTTTACGGTAGCGATATTCAGAAAGCCCTAAAATCTCTATAGCCCAATCTACTTTCCGCTTTATCTCATCTGCCGGAACTTTCATATTTTTAAGTCCATAACTTATGTTTTTTTCGACTGTCATATGCGGATACAGTGCATAGTTCTGAAACACCATAGAAATTCCTCTGTCTCTAGGAGCTACTTCATTCATCTTTTTTCCATCAATATAAAGTTCTCCACTTGTAATATCCTCGAATCCTGCAATCATACGCAATGTAGTCGATTTTCCACATCCTGATGGACCTACAAATGCTATAAATTCCTTTTCATCTATTTTAAGATTAAAATCTGTCACTGCCTTTTTATTTGTATTTGCATACTGTTTACAAACATTCTTTAACTCAATAAAACTCATAATCAGCCCTCCTTAGACCCTGTAGATACAACGCCTTCAACAATCTGTTTTGAAAATAATGAATAAATTATAATAACAGGTATAGTTATCATAGTAATAACCGCTAGTGTCTGTCCCATAGTCGTATTGTCATTTGATGTTATTGCATTTAATCCAATCTGTGCTGTAAGCAGATCACTTGATGTAAATACAAGCGATGGCCACAGATAATCATTCCATACATTTAAAAATGTAAATACGCTGACAGTTGCAACAACACTTTTTGACATCGGTAATACCATAGTAAAAAAATATTTTACCGGACTGCAAAAATCTAACTGTGCAGCTTCATAAACATCATCCGGCAGGCTTATAAATACCTGTCTGAACAAAAATATATTAAAAGGATTAACTATCATAGGGAGCACATATCCTATTACCGTATTCAACAATCCAAGTTTTGCTATAAAAAGAAAATGTATTGTAATTATCGTCTCCATTGGAACTATCATCAATAGCATTATAATTAGAAGCCATCTCTCTTTAAACGGAAAATTTATTTTTGCAAGTGCATATCCTGCAAGTCCATTTACAATAATTCCAAGTATTATTAAAATAGCTGCATAAAACAATGTATTTAACATGTAATGTATAAAGCTCGTATTTGTTAATATTGAAACATAATTATCAAAAAAACTTCCATTTAATGCAGGTGGTATAAATGCAGCAATCGAATTCATATCTTTCGTTATTGCAGCATCTGGCTTAAATGAGTTTGCAATCATCCAGATGACAGGAAAAAGAAAGAATAATGACATTACTATCATAATCGCTGCAATAATCCAATTAATTGTTTTTTGTTTTCTTGTTAGCATGTTTTTTCCCCTCCTTATCCCGAGTCAGAATAGTCTGTATAACGGTCAGTATCATAACAAAAAATGCAAATACTATAGCCATTGTAGAAGCAAGACCGATTTCCCAATTAACTGTACCTGTTTCATAAATATCATATACCATTGTATATGTAGAATGTGATGGTCCACCGCCTGTCATAACCATTGGCTGAACTAACATTCTAAATGCTCCTATAGTAATCGTTATAAATACAAAAATACAAAGTGGTTTTAACTCAGGTAATGTTATATCTTTAAATTTTTGCCATCCGCTGGCATGATCCATCTCAGCAGCCTCATAGAGTGCAGGATTTATAGCCTGTAATCCACCTAAGAATATTATCATCTGATATCCGACTCCCTGCCATGCACTCATAACAGCTATAGACGGCAGTGCCTGTGATGCACTGTTAATAAACGGCTGTGCATTTATTCCAATATGGGCGAGAAGTGAATTTAAGATTCCTTCCGGACTGTAAATCTGAACCCATAAAGTAGATACTACTGCAAGAGACATTACAACAGGTATGAAAAATGCAACTTTAAAATATGTTTTGCAATGAGTCACTTTATTTATAAGCAACGCAAGTCCTAATGCACCTAATCCTTGCAACGGAACTATTATAACAACAAATTTTACCGTATTTCCAAAAGCTTGTCTGAAATCATCGTCCTTAAACACCTGAAAATAATTTTCAAGACCAACAAAATGTGTCAGACCAGGATTTAATGCAAAAAAGTCTGTAAAACTAAACACAAGTGTCAGTATCATCGGTATAAAAAGAAATATTGTAAGAAGTACCAATGCCGGACCAAAAAATGCCATTCCTAATATTGATTCTGATTTTTTCTTCATTATTTATATGTATAACGCTTCAGCTTTGCGTTAATCCTTTCTACTGATTTATCCAGCTGTGTCTTTGGATCTTCTCCAGTCAGAACACAATTTTCAAGTACCTGCTGAAATGATGTACTTACCTGTGGATATGCAGGTGTCTTTGGTCTTGGTTGACCATACTTGCTCAACTGATAATACAGTTCCTTATAATTTTCATCTTTCTTAAAAACATCAATTGATTCGTATGCTTTATAGGTTGATGGAAATGATTTTGATTTTTCCCACAATCTTTTTCCGCTTTCAACTCCACTCATCCATTTTACAAGCTCCGTAGCCCCCTCAATATTTTTAGTTTTTGAAGATGCTGCAAATGCCCATGAGCCTGTAGGTGTATATCTCTCGCCTTTCCAGTTGTCACCTGTTATATATGGTGCAACACCAATATTTATATCTTTATAGCTTGTGTAAACAGTGTTTACCTCCCATGCACCATCAAACTTGAATGCGGCTCTTCCGCTTTCAAATAAGTGGTCGATTGGAACTTTTGACATATATCCATTTGACAATAGTCTGCAAAAATAATTTATAGTTGACACATTCTCTTTTGAATTAAAAACTCCATCTGCCTTTAACCCGGTATTGTCAATCAAATTCCCTCCGTTTGACCAGAAAAACGGTGCATAGTAATAGATTGTTGCCTCTCCAACCGGAAATGTCATATCAAGTGCATAACCCTTTTTCTTGTCTGTAACTTTCTTGACTTTTTCAAGTACTTTCAAAAACTCTGAAAATGTCCACGGATGGTCGGCATCCGGCACATCTATGCCAGCTTCTTTAAGAATATCCTTATTGTAATAAAGCCCAACACTTGACTCCATTGCTCCAAGAGCATATAACTTATCGTTATATGTACCCTGTTCAATAATAGATTCAAGATACTCTGACTTTTCTTTCTCTGAAATCTCCGCTAATGGCTGTATAATCCCATTCTCTGCATATGCTGCAATATTCGGGCCATCTACGGTAAGAACATCTGGAAGATCCCCCGACATAACTGATGCATTTATTTTGTCAGAATATCCTCCACCACTGTCATTTCTCGGAATAAATTCAATGTCAGCAAAATATTTTCCATCATATGCTTTATTGAATGACTCTACTGCTTCCCTGTAGCATTTTCCTTCGTCAGTGTCTTCAATGGAATGCACCCATATTGACAAATATTTTTCCCCTTCGTCATATCCAGAAATGCTCCCCGCTTCATGTGTGCTCTTTTGGCAGCCAACCGTAGTTAATACTATACAACAGGCTGTCAATAAGGCAAGTATGTGCTTTCTCATAGCAACTTCTCCTTTCCCAATGTTTTTTTAATATATTGATTTCGTTTGCATAACCGGTTAAGTAACCGGTTACTTTATGTCACATATATTACTCTTATAATCTTTACTTGTCAAGTAGTTTTCAGCAAAAAAATAACCGGTTACTTAACCAGTTATTTTTTTGTTGTCTTTTATCTGGATAATTGCTATACTTAACTAATGTGATTTATAACATTACCAGTTTTCAACAAGAGAGGTTAGTAATATGGCATCTGAGAAAAAAAAAGTAACATTCAATGATATAGCAAAATATACAAATTTTTCAAAAACTACTATTTCACGCTATTTTAATAATCCTGATTCTTTGACATTAAAAAATCAGGAAATAATTGCAAAAGCACTGGTAGATTTAAATTATCAGGAAAACAAGCTTGCAAAAGTATTGGCAAATGGAAAAAGTGAATTTGTAGGAATACTTCTTCCAAATCTTTACTTGCATTATTATTCAGAAATGCTAAACCAGTTATTGGCAACATATGAAAAGTTTGGATATAAATTTATTGTTTTTGCCGGCACCGGAGCTGAAGAAACAGAGCGAAAATATCTTCAGGAACTTCTTTCATATAAAATTGAGGGGCTTATTGTTCTCAGCCATACTATTTCTTCCAAAGAACTGTCATCTTACAATATTCCTGTGGTAACTATTGAACGCGAGGATAAATATGTAAATAGTATCAATACCGACAATTATATGGGTGCAGTTCAGGCAACCAGTCTGCTGATAAAAAATAATTGTGACATTTTAATTCATATAAATTCACATGTCAAACAGGAAATTCCGGCATATAACAGAATCAAAGGTTTCACAGACATCTGTAAAGAGCATAATATGAAATATAGACTTTTCCTTGAAGATCTTGGAAATACATATGATGAAACACAAAAACATATTAAAAAGATTTTTGATACTATACAAAAATCATACCCAGGTACACGAAAAGGTATATTTGTGGCAAATGACACCCACGCAAATATATTAATAAATATATTAATGCGTGAATATGGCAAATTTCCCGATGAATATAAGGTTGTAGGTTTTGATAATTCTCCAATCGCTTCAGAAGCTATTATTCCCATAAGTACTGTAGGACAGCAGATAGATAAGATTGCATATGAAGCCATGAGTCTGCTTGTAAGTCAGATGAATGAATTAAAGAAAAGAAATCCACAGCCACAAACAGAGATAATTCATAAAAAAGTAACGCCTGTCTTAATCAGGAGGGAAACAACATCCATATAAATATTATAACTGACAACTGTTGGAACTTCCCTGTGCTCCATAAATACACCTGTCTCCATTTACGATATATGCTATACTGCACACCAGCACAAACGCAAGTGCATTTTTTGCCCCAAACACTTCAATTCCTATCAGAAACGGTGCTATAACGGTATTTGTTGCACTTCCAAAGACGGCTGCATATCCAAGTGCCCCACACAATACAGGTGAAATTCCAAATAAATTTCCCAGACAGAAGCCGAGCGAGGCCCCGATTGAAAACAGAGGTGTAACCTCGCCGCCCTGAAATCCGATTGATAATGTAATAACTGTCAAAAGCAGTTTTATAATCCAGTCAAATCTAAAAATTTCTCCTCCTGTAAATGTCTGTGATATAAGATTTGTTCCAAGGCCACAGTAACGACCATTCCAAAATGCAAAAAGAATTATTGCAAGCGGTATTGATACAAATCCAATTCTTTTATATGGATTTGCAAGTTTCTCCCCCATAAACGCTTTAGCTCTTTTTAGCAGCACTGAAAACACACGCCCTGTAAGTCCGAATGCCACACCTAGAATAACCATATAAAACATAGTCTTAGATTCTGACAGGTTAAAGCTCTGCTTAAGCGGTACTGCAAATTTTTCAAGTCCAAGTGCATTTGAAAATGTCGAAGCCGTAACTGCCGCTACCAATGACGGCAAAAATGCCTGATATAACATTTTTCCGGCAACGACAACCTCCATCGCAAAAAACACAGCCGCAAATGGTGTCTGGAACAATCCGCCAAAACCTGCCGCCATTCCTGCTATGAGCAAAATTGTTCTATTATCAGCAAACTTAAATCTGCGTGCAAACCAATGAGACAATGTTGCTCCAATCTGAACTGCAACTCCCTCCCTGCCTGCACTTCCCCCAAAAAGATGAGTAATCCATGTTCCAACCATAACCAGTGGAACAAGTGCGAGCGGTATATCCGCCCTCTTTCCTTGGGCGGTTTCAAGAACAAGCGTCATTCCCTTTAAACTCATCTCATTAAAACGATGATACATCCAACAGATAAACAGACCTGCAATCGGCAGAAACCAAATAAGAATTTGAATATACCTTCCCCGGAAATCAGTAATTGCAATAAGGACACGCCCAAATAAAGCATCAATGCCTCCTACAATAAGTCCTATCATAAGTGCTGATAAAATATAATATAAATTTTCTTTTGTTTTTTTTATTTTCTTTTGAATTAATCTTTTCATTCTTTTCCCCTTTTTAATTTCTGCCAAATAGCCTTAGCTCTCTGTTCGTCCTGACACATAAGGATCATCAGCAGAAAAAATGATGATTTTTTCAATAAGATAACTATAAAATATAGATTATTGCTAAGTCAATACTTTACGATAAATATTCCTGCTTATCTTTATTATAATAAAAAACACCTTCTAAACAGATATATGTGAAATTTCCATACTCTGCTCAGAAGGTATTTTTGTAACTATAAAATTTTTTATCCGACAAATTTTTTAATTTTGTCGATTTTCGATACTTTTTTAGAAATCAACTTCTGTATCGTAATAACAGCATTTAAGAAGTTTTTCCATTTCCTCCTGTGACGGCTGACGAGGATTTGAACCTGTGCAGGCATCAAGAATAGCATTTGCTGCTATATCGTGAAGTTTTTCAAGGAATTCATCCTCAGGCACGATTCCTTCATCTGCCGGAAGTCCACCCTCACCATAGTTTTTAATGCAATGAGGAATATTAAGGTCATCGTTCATCTGGCGAAGATATTTGATAAGTAAATCTACCTTTTCATCATCACTATTTCCACCTAATCCCATATAATCAGCTATCTCACCGTAGCGTTTCTTTGCCGTCTCGTCCTTGCTGTTATATTTGATAACCTTTGGAAGATACATTGCATTTGCTGCACCATGAATGATATGTCCGTTCTTGAAAGCTGCACCGGTCTTATGTGCCATAGAATGTACGATTCCAAGGAGTGCATTTGAGAATGACATACCAGCAAGACACTGTGCATCATGCATCTGATCTCTGCTCTCCATATCCTCATTATATGATTTTACAAGATGCTTCTGTATCATCTTGATAGCCCATATAGCAAGCGGGTCTGTGTAATTGCAATTTGCTGTTGATACATATGCCTCGATAGCATGAGTCATGGCATCCATACCTGTATGTGCAACAAGTTTAACCGGCATTGTCTCCGCAAGTTCAGGATCTACAATGGCAACATCAGGTGTAATCTCAAAGTCCGCAATCGGATATTTGATACCTTTTTCATAATCCGTGATAATAGAAAATGCCGTAACCTCAGTAGCAGTACCCGATGTCGAAGAAATCGCACAGAAATGTGCTTTCTGTCTGAGTTTTGGAAGTCCGAATACCTTACACATATCCTCAAATGTCACATCCGGATATTCATACTTAATCCACATAGCCTTTGCCGCATCAATCGGAGAACCGCCACCCATAGCAACAATCCAGTCAGGTTTAAACTTCTGCATAACTTCCGCTCCACGCATAACAGTTTCTACTGACGGATCAGGCTCAATGCCCTCAAAAAGTTCTACTTCCATACCTGCTTCTTTAAGATAACCTATCGCTCTGTCAAGAAATCCGTTTCTTTTCATAGAACCACCGCCGACACAGACAATAGCTCTCTTTCCGTCAAAGTCCTTCAAAGCCTCCAAAGAACCCTTTCCATGATATAAATCTCTTGGTAATGTAAATCTTGCCATTATCTAAAACCCTCCTTACCGACTGCCGATATTGTAGGAAATAAGCAGCCTAAAAATATTTATCGCTGCCATGCGTAACTAACTGTATGCAAGACAATCGTTTATTACCCTAATTAATATCTGTTGCAAAAATATAATCAGTTTTATATTTTGGGCAACTTCAATTTTGCTAAAGTTTTTCTCCAAACTCCTTTTCTATCTTAACACTGATAAAATTTATCGTCAATCTTTTTTGGTGATTTTATATATTTTTAATCTTTATCACTAAAATCCATTGTACATTTTTTACAAATAGATGCATTTTTATGGAAATTTCTATCTTATTTCTGATATTATGATAGATAAGGCAATCGAAATCTATCACCCCAAATATGGAGGAACTATGACAAATTTTAAACTTACAGTACAATATGACGGGACACGATTCAGTGGATGGCAGAAACAGGGCAACACCGACAACACCATTCAGGGAAAAATAGAAAATATCTTAAGTAAAATGACCGGTGAAGAAATAGAAATTCACGGTTCAGGCAGAACAGATGCAGGAGTTCATGCAATAAAGCAGATAGCAAATTTTAAAACAAATGCCACTTTATCTGAACTTGATGTCAGAGATTCACTTAACAAATATCTGCCACTCGATATACGCATTTTAGATGCAGAGAAAACAGACAACCGCTTTCATGCAAGACTTAATGCCAAAGGAAAGCATTACAGATATACTATTGACAATGGTGAGGTGGCAAATGTTTTTGAGCGAAAGTATATGACAAGACTTACAGAAAATTATGATATAGAGGCTATGAAAAAAGCTGCCGTATATCTTATCGGTGAACATGATTTTAAAAGCTTTTGCGATAATAAACGCATGAAGAAATCCACAATAAGAACCATTTCTAATATCTCTATCAACAATTCTGACGGCATAATAACAATTGACTTTTATGGTACCGGTTTCCTTTATCATATGGTGCGTATTCTTACAGGAACTTTGCTTATGGTGGGCACTCATGAACTTTCATGTGATGATATTCCGGATATAATAGAAAAAAAATCCCGTGATGCAGCCGGATTTACGGCTCCACCACAGGGACTTTGTTTAGTTGAGGTGGATTATTGATTTATGGACGCAGGCAAAATTAATATATCTTTTTCGCAATCTCATCGAGTAGGGCTGCTGCCACATCTTCTTTGCTCATCTGCGGCAGCTTTCTGACCTCATCTTTTGTGATGAGCGTGACTATATTTGTGTCTGTTCCAAAGCCTGCTCCTGCTACTTTTAGATTGTTTGCTACTATCATATCCACATTTTTCTTTTCAAGTTTCTTTTTGGAGTTTTCCAACATATTTTGTGTTTCCATCGAAAATCCACAGATAAACTGATTTTCTTTTTTATTTTCTCCAAGTGTTTTTAATATGTCTTTTGTCCGCTTGAGCGGTATTGACATTTCACCGCCGTCTTTTTTCTTTATCTTTTCGTCGGCTGTGTTTTCAGGTGTGTAATCGGCTACCGCCGCCGCTTTTATGATTATATCCTGTTCGTCAGCTCTTTTTATGACTTCCTCATACATCTGGGCGGCACTTTCTATCTGCACTGTTTCTACAAATCGTGGCGGTAAAAGATTTACAGGTCCGCTTACAAGCGTTACTTTCGCACCTCGTCTTGCGGCTGTTTTTGCCACCGCATAACCCATTTTTCCGGTTGAATGATTTGAGATAAATCGCACCGGGTCTATTGCTTCCATTGTAGGTCCTGCTGTCACAAGTACATTTTTTCCTGTCAAATCTTTTTCAAATAATATTTCCTGAAGAATAAAGTCAAGAAGTGTGTCCTCTGACGGCATTTTTCCCGCACCAACATCCTTGCAGGCAAGAAGCCCCACATCAGGCTCTATGACCTGCATACCAAATCGTTTTAACTTGGCAATGTTATCCTGGACTATCGGATTTTCATACATATTTGTATTCATGGCAGGTGAAATTATCTTTTTGCACTTGCAAGCCATAACAGTCGTTGTCAGCATATCATCCGCTATTCCATTTGCAAGTTTTCCAATAACATTTGCCGAAGCCGGAGCTATAAGCACAACATCCGCTTTTTTTGCAAGTGAAACATGCTCAACATTAAACTGGAAATTTCTGTCAAATGTGTCTATAAGACATTTATTTCCCGTAAGCGTTTCAAATGTAATCGGATTTATAAAATTAGTTGCATTTTGTGTCATCAATACATGAATGTCTGCGTGAAGTTTTGACAGCATACTTGCAAGATTTGCAATCTTATAAGCCGCAATACTTCCTGTTACGCCTAAAACAACCGTCTTTCCCTTTAACATAATTTTATCCTCATTTCCGGCTGCCGTTCACATATTAGATGCGTCCGGCAACAATTTACACACTATTAAACTAACAACTATTATTATTTAAGTTACAGCCTTGTATATTGTATCATTGATATTAACCAGATAACTATTTTACTGCTTCCTGTGTAAGTGTACCATATTTTTCATAAGATGACACCTTTGCAATCTTGTTTTCGTCATCAACAAATACTACTTTTGGTTTATGTTCCTTAACTTCCTCAGGTGACATCTGACAGTAGCACATAATAATAACATGGTCGCCTACCTGAACCTGTCTTGCTGCTGCACCGTTTAGGCATATCATTCCACTTCCCGGCTCACCTGCTATCGTATATGTTTCAAATCTGTTTCCGTTCTCAACATCGACTATCTGCACAAGTTCGTATTCATATATCCCTGCCGCCTCCATAAGTTCAGGGTCAACAGTGATACTTCCCACATAATTTAACTCAGCCTGTTTAACTACTGCTCTGTGAATTTTACCTTTAAGCATTGTAACTGTCATATTTTACTCCATTTCCAAACAGACACAACTCACTACTTCACAAAGGATGTATAAAAACAAGATGTGCCTATCATACATAATTATTTTTTACTCAACGATGAAATTGTCAATAAGTCTTGTCTTTCCAATATAAACGGCTATAGCTGTAAGTACAGGTCCGTCAATCTTTTCTACAGGCTCAAGTGTATTCCAATCGACAACCTCAACATAATCAATCTTCGCAAGAGCTTCCTTCTCTATTATATCAGTAATTGTTTTCTTTACCTTTGCCGCATCCTTCTCGCCATCCTCAACAAGTTTTCTGCCCTCTTTTAATGAACGGCTGAGTACAAGTGCAGCCTTACGCTCGTCCTCACTAAGATAAGTATTTCTTGAACTCTTTGCAAGACCGTCCTCCTCACGGATAATAGGACATCCTACAATCTCGATACCAAAACTAAGGTCATTTACCATGTGTCTTATGACTGCAAGCTGCTGTGCATCCTTCTGACCGAAATAAGCTCTGTCAGGAGTTACAATATTAAATAATTTTGCAACAACAGTACAAACTCCACGGAAATGAATAGGTCTTGTCTTTCCACAAAGACCGCCTGTAAGTGTATTCATATCAACAAATGATGAGAAATTATCATCATACATTTCCTCCGGTTCAGGATGGAATATAAGAGACGCACCCGCTTTCTCACAAAGAGCCGCATCCCTGTCCATATCTCTCGGATAACTCTCTAAATCCTCTGTAGGTCCAAACTGCATAGGATTAACAAAAACGCTGACAACAACTTTGTCATTCTGCTCAACTGCTTTATCTATAAGACTCTTATGTCCCTCATGAAGATAACCCATAGTAGGCACAAGACCAACCGTAAGACCAGCCTTTCTCCACTCTCTAACCTGTTCCCTGACTCTCTTAATACTACCTGTAATTTCCATTGCTTTTACTCCAATCTATAATAATTAAACAAGGTTTTCCCGCTGTTCGTTTCACTCATATAATTTTCACAAAAAATAATCATATGCAAGCATACATTATTTCTCTTAGAAAATTACATTCATTTTAATACAATTTTTCCAAAACATCCTCATCAATCTTAAATGTGTGTTCCTGTGCCGGGTATGTACCTGCTGAAACCTCACTGATATAATCCTTAAATGCCTGTTTCATCACATCACCGACATTTGCAAATTTCTTGACAAATTTAGGTACATAATCTGAAAACATTCCAAGCATATCCTGATATACAAGTATCTGACCGTCACAGCCTGCTCCTGCACCTATTCCGATAGTTGGAATATCAAGTTTTTCAGTAACAATCTTTGCAAGTTTTTCAGGAATACATTCAAGTACAACTGCAAAAGCTCCAGCCTCCTGTACTGCAAGTGCATCCTCGATAAGTTTCTTTGCTGCTTCCTCTGTTTTTCCCTGAACTCTGTTGCCGCCAAATGCATTTACAGACTGTGGTGTAAGTCCGAGATGAGCCATAACAGGAATTCCTGCTTCAGTTATTACCTTTATCTGCGGGCACACACTTGCTCCACCTTCAAGTTTAACTGCTCCTGCGCGTCCCTCTTTCATAAGACGGCCTGCATTGATAAGTGCATCCCTTGTTCCCGTCTGATAAGACATAAACGGCATATCTATAACAACCATAGTATCACTTGTTCCTCTGGCAACTGCTGCCCCATGATGTATCATGTCCTCAACAGTAACGGAAATCGTATCTTCATAACCAAGCATTGTATTTCCGAGAGAATCTCCGACAAGAATAGCATTTATACCTGCTTCTTCCATAAGTCTTGCTGTTGAATAATCATAGGCGGTAAGCATTGTAAGCTTTTCACCTTTTTCCTTTGCCATCTGAAATGTTCTTACTGTGTTTTTCATAATTTAATTCCTTTCCGAATACCTGCCCTTTGTGGGTCATGTTTCTTTGCATTGACAAATTACATAATCTTTCTTAACTCACTGTAATCCCTGTCGGGATTTTTTTTCTCAGACATTTTAACAAGTCGCTCTCCTACACTTTTATATATCTTAAGTGCGTCCGTGCCCTCAAGTGCTTCAATGTGTTTTTTAACAGTTCCCGTATCATTTCTTATAACAGGACCCGTGAGAGCTTCTAAAGTTCCATTTTCAATCACGGATTTAACATTTCCCATTGTCAATGGACCTAAAAGAGAAACTGCATCTTCATTGGTAAAGCCGCAGTCTTTTAAAAGTCCAAGTGCAACATCAAAAATTCCGACAACATAATTGCTTGCAAATGCTGCCGCCGCATGATATTTCACTTTATCAGAAGCTTTTAACATAAAAATCTTATGATGTAATTCATCTCCAAAAAGCTCCTGCATCATCTTTACTGCTTTACTGCTTCCCTCCATTGTGAGCCTTGCCGTATTTAATTGTCTATATGATGTAAATTTGTCGCTGAACGCATACATAGGATGAATAGAAATCTTTTCTGCCTTTGTTTCCTCTATTCCTGAAAATATATCAGATGATAATGAACCGCTAAAATGACATATGATTTTTTGTTGCAGATTATAATTTTTAATCTGCTCCCACACTTTTAAAATAATATCGTCAGGTGTTGTTATACATATAACATCACATTCATTCACCAGTTCTTCCGGTGAAGCATATGCTTTTGAATTTGTAAAAGTCGCTGCAATGTCAACGCTTTTGCTTGTTCTGCTATAATAACCTTTAATCTTTGCAATGCTGCTGTCTTCACACAGATATTTTCCCATGCTGCAACCGACAGCTCCTGCTCCTATAAAACCTATATTTATATTACCACCTCCACATTTATCACCATTCACAATTATGGCATATCAGCTCTTACAGCCGATGCTAATTTGCAAATGACAGTAATCTGTATTTTGCAGAGGTCACATTATCCCTGATGCAGTTTCTTTTCATTCTATATCCGAATACCGCTCGCAAATGAGATAATAGCACAATCTAAGGTGCATTGCAAGTGTGGATGAAGTTTTCACACATACCTGATTTCCACAAGTTTTAGTCCCTTAGCCGGTGCTGTCGGTCCTGCTTCTTTTCTGTCAGCGGATTTTATTATATCTTCCATCTGCTCCGGTGCTACATTTCCTTTTCCCACTTCAAGAAGTGTTCCGGCGATTATTCGTACCATATTGTAAAGGAAACCATTTCCATTCACCCTTATTTTTATCAGTCTGTTATTTTCCTGTCCTCCATCAACTTTAATATTTACCAGCCTGTTATTTTCCTGTTCTTCATCAACTTTAATATTTACCAGTCTGTTATTTTCCTGTTCTTCACCAGCCTTAATATTTACATCATCCGATATTTTTTCACATTCTGTTTTCTTTTCTGCATGATTTTCTCTTTGCACTCCCCCAAGTTCCATGCACTCAACTTCCAAACTGTATATTGTCCTTACCGTTGTTTTTACCTGTGCTCCCGCCGAACAAAATCCTGCAAAGTCATGTTCTCCTATAAACGCTTTGCACGCTTTTTTCATGGCTTCAATATCGAGGTTTCCATAGTCAAAATGTGCCGTGTTTCTATATTCGGGCAATGGAAATCTTCTATTTAATATAGTATATTCATATGTTTTTCTGCACTCCTGATAACGGGGATGAAAATCTCTGTCTACTTCCTCTGATTTCTGTATTATTATATCCTCAGGAAGCCGTTGGTTTAAAGCATAGGAAAATTTTTCTCCGGGGATACGGCTCTCTGTATCAAATACGGCTACATTGCCTAGTGCATGAACTCCCGCATCCGTCCTGCTCGCCCCTATAACCTCTATCTGTTCCCCTGTAAGTTCAGATATTGCCTTATTTAATTCGCCCTCTATCGTATCAGCATTTGGCTGAACCTGCCATCCGTGATAATTTGTGCCGTCATAAGCAACTGTTAATTTTATTCGTTTCATTTATATTCCTCGTCTTTAATCATTTTTCATCAATTTCTAACAAAACTCAATCTTCCTAACAACTTTAATTTAAAAATTATCATTAAAACAAATCATCTATTGTTACCACCGACTGTACTTCCTGTGAATATGAATTTTCAACAAGCCCATATGTTGTGATAATAGTTGGATATATGGCATATTTTGTCCCAGAAACAGTAATCAGATCACTTATTTTATTTCTGATATTTCTATCAACTTTTTCAGTTATCGTGTATTCAGATTGTGAATATTTCATTTCGCACAAATTTATAACCTGATCTTTTCTCACTATCAGCATATCTATCTGAGAGCCAAACACTCCATTATCCAAATCAGCCTTACAATACCATGAATTAACCTCAGTAAGCACCCCTGAAATTCCTAATTTAACTTTTATCTGTTCAATATGCTCCATGCATACCCGCTCAAATGCCAATCCCATCCATGTGTTCACCAGCGGAGTATTAATCTGATTTGTCCAAAAATGTTCATCCGTAGGTTGAGATTTCAGAAACTTGAAATAAAACAATGTGAAGCAATCCATTAATTGATATATGGCATTTTTCTTTTTCATTCCAAATGCGTAATATTTTCGGATAAAACCGCAGCTTTCAAGTTCTTCAAGTTTTGTAGTCAAATCCCCTGAATTAGAAATTTTAGCAGCATTTATAATCTCTTCTCTTGTCATTCCCACTTTTTTTGTTCCCAGAGCCTCTATTATCTTTACATAATTTTCCGGTTTTTTAAACACAGAAGCATACAGATACTTAAACTCGTCTCTAAGAGGTGCATCCTTCTCAAACAATATCCGGTCAATATTTTGCGACAGACTTAGCCCCTTTTTTAAAAATCCCCAATAATACGGCACTCCACCAAATATCATATAATATTGTAATATCTGATTTCTATTGAAAGCCAAACCGGAATTTTTTACATACTCCTCACATTCTCCAAGACAAAAAGTCCGCAAATGTATCTGTTCCGTAAGCCTGTTGTATAATCCGCCTTTATTATGAACAACTTTTGAAAGCATCCATGATGTTGCAGACGCACATACAATAAGCACTATATCCTTTCTGGCTGACGCAAATCCATTCCAAAAATTTTCAAGTGCAACCATCAGATCACATTTGGGAGTATCCATCCACGATAACTCATCAATAAAAATTATCTTTTTCTTTTCACTTGACTTCCTAATCAAATCCTTTAAATATTCAAAAGCTTCAAGCCAGTTTTTTGGCTGTTTTTTCACTTCATAACCTGCATCCTTTAAAGATGAAACAAATGCAAATATCTGTCCTTTCATTCCACTATCTGACAAACCTGCGTGCTGAAATGCAAACCTATAATCAAAAGCTTCGCGTATCAAAAAAGTCTTTCCAACACGCCTGCGTCCATAAATTGCTAAAAAATGAGAACTGTCATCATTTTGTATTTCATGTAATAACTGCAATTCCTTTTTTCTTCCTATAAACATACCACATATCACCTCCGCAGAAAAATCTTACTGCAAACTGTACTTCCAGTAGCAGCAAACATATATTACAACTTTATAATCCGCTTAATCTTATTATTTTATGTGCTTTAAGAAAAGTATAACAACATTTTAATCCGAAAGCAACCGAGAAACTCAGATATACTCTACTTAATCTCATCACTTTATATACTTTAAGTAAAGTATAATAGGATTTAATCTTAAATACAGCAAAAATGAAGTTATATTATACTTAATCTATTGTCTTCAACAAGATTAAGTATAATATAACCGTCAATTCAGCCATACAAATATTTGCAATCCACTCTGCCATTTACTCATAACGCATAATATTTAGCCAATACACAGCTAAAAATGAAGATTATTATTCTGACCGAAGGGCGTTAGAACTATGCCGGTACTTAGTGGGCGTATTTAAGCCCACTTATGTACTGCTGCATAGTTCTCCGAGCGGAAGCGTCCCTGAGATAGAATAATAATCTTCATTTTTAGCGTCCGTATATCACATCCCCCTACCACCATTTATCAAATGCGTCCTTTGGCATATGCGAAAACACCATATCAGCTCCAGCCATACACATTGCAAAGAAAACTATCATTATCAATATGACAACCGCCGCAAAATCATATGTACCCGATTTTTCAGGGGCAAAAAAACTGTAATATAATATCTCACCGCCAAGAACAATAAGTATCAAAGGCCAGAGATGAAATATAAGCATATAGTTTAGTACACCGCCAAATATATGTATCAAAAACAATATTCCAAATACCACGAGTGAAATTCCTAATGTAATCGTACCTATTCTGCGCTGTCTCATTTGTCATCTCTCCCCTCAAAATACTTTTCATTTTCATCAAATTCTATTTCCTGCTTTTTTCCGGCTATCATTCTGAGTCCGACAGCTATTATAACAAACGCAACAATAAACTGTGGTATATAATGAAGTAAAAATTGGTTTATTTCATATGATATATATATTCCCATTCCTGCAAGTGCCGAAACAACACTGTTGCACAACATATATATGCCAAAACATATTAAAACTATTGCTAAAATCTTTCTTCCTTTACCCTTTGGCAGCTTTGACAGACAATCCAAGTTATCTCCCCAGATATAAGCATCTTCAAGCATTGCAAATTCTTCATCAGGCATTGAGTTTTTGTTCATAGCATCAAAAAATGCATAGAACCATACAATTATTGCACCAAGTGAAAGTACGCTAAGATACAGCCAGTGCGAAACAATGAAAATCCCCAAAAATACTGTCATAAGGCTGACGCCCTGTTTAAAAAATCCCAAAAACATCTGTCCCGCTCCCGGCATACACGAAAAACAGAATGTCAAAAACTTATTTCTTTTATGTGTCATATTAATCCTCACTTCTACACACTTTTTACATATCAGATTTGTGTCAAGTGTGCACAGACACAAATCTTGTGTGTGAAAAATATTATTTTTCACACTATCCTCCATACTATACTACTTTTTAATCCGCAAAAAACTCCGCAGACTATTAAAAACCCTATTTATACTAAAACTTTCTCTCCCACCGTTTTCCCTATTTTTTTCTATAAATTTTTTCCTGTCTTTCTCCTGCTTTTTTTTCATTTCTGACTGTTTTTTATCATACTTTGACTTTTCTTCCATAACATTTTTAGTATCACCTATCCCAAGCCCTGTATTTGCATTTTGTCCGACTTGTTCAATTATCGGCACTGTCTCTGCCGGATTTCTTAAATATGAACCATTTGAAAAACTAATGGTAACTAAAATGCCGAGTGCCATGCACATCCCAAGTGCGACTCTTGTGCAATACCCGTAATATTCTTTTCGCCTGTCATGCCCTGTCGGTATTTTCTCTGCTTTCTCCAAAATCCCAGCCGTAACCCCACGCGGCAGCTTTATCATCTCTGTTTCAGGTATTCCTGTTGCAAACCTGCCTGCACAATATTCACATTTTGCAATATGGGTGAGCATATTTATTTCTTCGTACTGCTCCATATCATGCATATAATATTTTTTAATCTGCTCATCGGTTATATGTGCCATAATAAACCTCCTTTCCAACTGCACGGCTCATCGCTATTATTCATGCCTTTTTTCCAATTTTTTCTGAAGCATCTTTTTCGACCTTAAAATCTGTGTCTGTATTGTTTTAAGCTTGACACCTCGATTTTTTGAAATCTCTTTTGCCGTTTTGTCGCAGCAATAAAATTCATAGGCAACCTCATCATAGGGAGGTTTAAGAGTACGGCAGGCATTGCTGAGCTCCTCGTTTATCTCCTTTTCCAAAAAAGACTCCTCAAGAGATGAAACCGTACCGACATTACTTTCTAATATGCCATCTTCAGTCGGCATCTCTTTTCGTCTTTTTGATTTGAGAAAATCAAGACATTTGTTTGTAGCTATTTTCGTCAAAAAAGCCTTTTCATTCTGACCGTCAAACCGGTCAAGCACTCTATAATATGTAAGAAATGTTTCCTGTGTCATATCCTGTGCATAAAAATAATCTCCCAACATACGGTAACAGATTGAAAATATAAGTTTTTCATATTGTTCCATAGCTTTTTCAAGCTGTACCATATGTCTGGTACTGTCCGCCAAGTTTCATCACCTCCCATTTTTCCCTTTTCATTATACTTAAACGAATGAAATTTACAAAAGTCTTCAAAAAAATGCAAAAAAATATACAGAATTAAAATTTTTTTCAATTCTGTATATTTTCAATATTATTTTCCCAAGAAAATTATTTTCTTATTAGACCATATAGAATTATTTTCATACTCAAGTTCTATATCTTTCATTTTAGCTTCTTTTGGAACTTCATATGTAATACTGCCGCTTATCTCTCGTCCCCCTGAAACTTCCTGCAACAAAAAGCTTTCATCTGAACCGTCAAGATATTCCTGATCATATTTTTTGTTATTCACATAACAGCCAAATGACCCAGGATAACTGTCTGAGTTTCCTGTATTTTTAAATGTAAAATAAAATTTAACATATTTATAACCATCTTTTGGCTGTATAAACTGATTGTTTGATTTGTATTTCTCCGCACCCGTATATGCAATCTCAAAATCCCCAAACTCTACCACATCACCAGGATGAAACCTGTTATCATCCGTTTTGCCATTGTTTTTACTGCTTTTATTACTTTTTTTCTTATTACTGTTTTTCTTATTGCTTTTTTTGTCTTTTGAACTGCTTTTGTTCTTCTTTTTATCTTTAGATGTACTTCCTGAACTTTCAGTTACACTTTCTACTTTTTTTGACTCATTTTTCGTATCATCATTCCCGGAATTTGATGCCGCCGCAATTATAACCACCGCTATAACTACAATAACTATCCACTTGCCTTTTCCTTTTTTCCCTGTCGTTCTCATAGAAATTTTCTCCTTTTCATGTAATTATCATTTAGGCGTTTGCGAAACTATCATAAATCTTGATTAAATTGTGCAGATATAACATATAATTAGTTCTGCAACCACTTATGATTAATAACTTTTATTTATCAAGCTATTTTATTTTACATAAAGAAATTTCTATTTTGGTGTGCCGGCAGCATACATTTTCAGGCATTTTTAATTTTTATACAATGAATAGGCAATATTAAATAACTATGCAATAAACATGCATCTGTTATAACCAAACACATTTTGACAACATTAACTACCAATAAACACCAGCATCATTTAACGATTGTCTTCATATATTCTTCAATCTGTATTCCTGCATAGAAAATCATAATACTTAAGATAACTCTTGAAAACATCTTTACAACACTATCCATATCTTTATAAATCGGCATCCTGTTATACCAGTTTTTATAATTTCCTGCTATTACTACAGTTGAAAATACATACATAAACGCCGCAGCACATTCATACATAACAGCCTGCGTATTTCCCTTGCATTTCTCAAATCCTACAGCCATCACTGTTACCAGAAATACATAAACGCACACTCCCAGTATCTTTTTCCACAAAGCTCCACTTCTAAATCCCGGCATTTTTGAATAATCATAATCCTTTTTTACGGATGCTGTATCCTGTTTACCCGTGGTTTTATAGGCACTGTTTGTAAATTTGACCGCATTTTCATTTAATTTCGCATCATAATGTATGTAATTTTTCATAAGTTCTTTATATGCCTGACAAGCCGTCTGAAACCTGTTTTCGGGTGATATATTTATACATTTTTGTATAAATTCCTTATAATCATAACATATACATTTATTTCCCTCAGGCATTTTTCCCGTAAGCATTTCATGAAAAACGACACCAATAGAATATATGTCACTCCGTATATCAGTCTGCATAAATCCAAACTGCTCCGGTGCCGCATATCCCGCCGTTCCCAAAATCGTTGTATCTTTTGTTCTACCCTCTTTCGTTTTCCTTGAAATCCCAAAATCTATCAATTTAACTACATTGTCACTTGAAATCAGTATATTTTTAGGTGTTATATCCCTGTGAACAATATTTACTTTCTCAAGTTCAGATAAAACTTCTAAAAGCTGACAAGTATAGTCTAAGGCATCTTCTTTTGTTATATTTTTATTTTCAATCTTATCCGCAAGAATATCTCCGCTTATATATTCCTCGATAACAACAGCTTTATTTTCAATCTCAATAATATTTTTTACTGCTGCCAGATGCCTGTTTTTTATATATTGGAGACTCTCATATATTGAAATATTCTCAATTTCTATCTCTTTTAAAACAAATATTTTATTAGAATTTTTCTGCCTGACAAGCCATGTTTTTCTATCATTATTTTCACCAAACAGTGCGATTTTCTCATATTGCTCATTTAAAAGTGCTGTTTTCAGATTTATATTTTCCATAATTCTCCTTATTTTATCTTGCAAATATTTATAGCCACGGATATTCGTGGTACTTATGTTAAATATGGTATCATTTAATAAATTCAGATGCAACATTGTAAAAATAAGTTTACAAGCAACTCCAATTAAATTATTATATGATGTAAGTGTCAAAAGCAAACATTTCATTTTGGGAGATAACATATATGAACAATTATAAAAAAACCGATAAATTATTGGATATATTAAAAAAATCGCCTACCGTAGACGATTATATAGAAAATGAGAACGACAATCTTGTAAACATGACTCTCTCGGAATATTTTAATAAAATACTTTCTGACAGAAACCTAAAAACAAGTGACCTCGTAAAACTGACGGGACTTGACCGAACATATACATACCAGATAATGTCGGGCAGAAAAAATCCGTCCAGAGATAAAGTTATCGCCATCTGTTTTGCACTTAATATGTCATTTGAAGATACCCAGCAGCTTTTAAAAGCCACCGGATACCCTATTTTGTACGCCCGTTTCCAGCGTGACAGCATAATCATATTTGCATTGCAGCACAACGCATCTCTTACAGATACAAATGAACTTTTGTATGATTATAATTTTGATACGCTGACTTAAAGAACTAATCTGCAAGCTGAAGATTTATTGCTGCCTTGACAACTTTGCCATTTTTTACTTTAATAAAATTATCATAATCCTTATGTCAGACTAATTTTTTTCAAATTATTTCTTGGTTGCCTTGTATATCCACTTCTGATCTTTAAGTTTTCCATACTCTGCATCTGTCACGGCTTCACACCATTCATTTGATATTTCCTCGCCCGGTACTTCTACCGCAAGATGACTAAACCAGCTATCCGGTGCTGCTCCATGCCAGTGTTTTACTTCTGCCGGAATGTTAATACAGTCACCAGGATTAAGCTCGATTGCTTCTTTGCCCTCTTCCTGATAATATCCGCGACCTGCCACGCACACAAGTATCTGACCGCCGCCACTCTTAGCGTGATGGATATGCCAGTTATTTCTGCATCCCGGCTCGAATGTTACATTGAAAATTCCTACCTGACTTGGCGATACAGGTGCAAGGTAACTTTGTCCGATAAAATATTTTGCAAATGCGTCATTTGGTTCACCGATTGGAAATACCATCTGCTTTGCATGAGCTCTCATTGCTTCATCCTCGTATGGCAAATCTCCCTCGCCATTGCTCCAAACTTCCTTTGCAAGATTAAATACTGCCCAGCCTTTTGGCCAGCCTGCATAAAAAGCAACATGAGTTATGATTGCTGCGATTTCTTTCTGTGTCACACCGTGGTCCTTTGCATTCTGCAAATGGAATTTTAATGAAGAGTCAGTAATTCCTGAAGCCATAAGTGCTACTACTGTTATAATACTTCTTGTTTTTACATCTATATCCTGATTGTTCCAGTTCTCACCGAAAAGAACATCATCATTAAAATGTGCAAACTCAGGAGCAAACTCTCCGAGTGCATTTCTTCCTGCTGTCTGTACTATCTTAGCCATAAAAACCTCCCTATATTCCTAAATTTCCTTAATCCAATCGGCTATTTCCTGCTTTGTCGCTCTGTTTAAAAGTTTTCCTTCCACGATTTCAGAGTTTGGTGCTGATGGCTGTAATTCCTTAACCGTATTGCCAAATCCACTTCCTCCTGATGTTGCAAACAGAATAATCTTTTTGCCTGAGAAATCATATTTTTCCAAAAATGTATTTACAATAGTTGGTGCAACATACCACCAGATAGGAAAACCTAAAATAATCTCATCATACTGACTCATATCAATATCATTGTTCTTGATTTCAGGTCTTATCTTCTTATCTTTCATCTCGACGCTGCTTCTTGACTTTTTATCCATCCAGTTGAGGTCTGCCTTTGTGTATGCCTCTTTTGGAGTAATCTCACAAATATCATAACCGCCTGCTTCTGCTATCATATTTGCGACTTTTTCCGTCGTTTTACTTGCACTAAAATAAGCTACTAATCTTTTCATTATAATAATCCCTCCTAAAATATGTGCATCAGATAATTCCAAAATCGCATAACAATATAACACTATGGTGCATCAATTAGTGTCAAAATGCCTTTTTGCCACAGTAATATAATGTATTATCACAATCCTGCAATATCTAACAGATACATAAGTGCTATTAATTCTTTAAAAATCATTGTATATACATTATAAACCCTTATATCTTATTATGTCTAATACTTATATTGTATATCTTGTTATGCTTTTTAGGCTTTTTAGGCATACTTTAGCAGTTAATACACTATATCTCTGACTTGTACAATAAAGATTAAAGTTTTTATCCACAGTACACTAATGCCAATTCTGCGAGCGGGTCATCTGCCCTCATTGTCAAAACCCAATGGTCACTTTCCTTTACCCTTATATACTCAAACCCCTCCGTATTTACAGGTTCAAGAAACATAACGCAATACTCTTAAATCCATATATTACTCCTCATTTCTGCACAATCTATGAGCAAACATCAGTCCCGTAATTACAAATCTGTATTGCCGCACCATTCTCCACACCGAAAAACCATGTTTCTCATAAAAAGGTACATTATTTTTATCCTCAAGCATCCCCTCAATATATAAAAAATCCCCGACCATCTGCATATGCTCTGCAATATCCCGCATTCCGTTTTTTAATACTTTAATTACTGACTCATTCAACATTTGACTACCTCCATTTTATGAACTGTTATTTTTATCAAGCCCATAATAACGGATTTACTTTTTATTTTAAATATATTATAAAATTTATAAGTCACTAATAAATTTGTTAGTTTACTTTTTCCATCTTATAGTCCGATACGAAATTTATTCATATCTTACCAATTTACAAACACGCAGCCGATAACTTTTTTATAACTTCTTTCACATACTCCTCTGACTTTGATACCTTTTTGGCAATTTCAGCTATAGGCATATTACAATCATTATATGCCTCAATTTGTCCTTCAATTTTTCCCTCAATTTTTCCCTCGTCTCTTGTTTCTTCAAATACTCTCCACATACTGTCGCCCTCCTTAAACAAATTGTCAACATCTAAGTCACATCTTGCCGCTCCTGCTACGGTATTTAATACATTTTTATCTACTTTATGATCTACACTGTATTTTATTGCTTCTTCTCTCAACTCTCTTGTACTCTTGTCCTTATTAAGTAATATTCCAAACAGATTAAACAAATCACGATTATTAATATTATGAAATAATAAATCATTTTGTCTGGCTTCTACCAATTTCATCTTATAGTCATTAACTATATTTTCCATTTCTTTTGGTATTGCCATCATCTGCTTTAATGATAATGCACCATCCCATTCCTTTTCTCCATAATACACAACAATCGTAACAACCGGTATAAATCTGTCTTCTTTTTTCATGCCTGATAAAAATTCGTCTGTTGTTAATCCTTTTTTCTTTTTAATCTCTTTTTTTATGTCACTATATTGTTTTCTGTATGAACCGTAATCATATCCCATAATCCTTAACGGCATTGCATAATGAATATGTTCCTGTCCCTCAATTCCTAACAGCACAAACTCTATACCCGATATTGTTGATTTTTTTCTTATCTTAATATTGTCTCTTATTGCTTTTATACTTTCCGTATAAGTTCCATATTTTTCTACATTCGATACATCTGTATCAACATCATTTAGTTCGTAGGGTTTTATTACTTGTTTGCCACCAAACAATACTGCATTAAACAAATCTGCAAATTCCTCATTTGAACTCCAATAATTTTTTATAATAATATCCGGTTTCAACCTGTTTTTTCCATCCCCCATAGTCGACTTATTCCTTTTCTACATTATATTTAGCTCCTATAAAAAAAGCAATGCTTCTTTTTCACAAATATTAACAACTTTATTTTCAATTTTCCATTTGCACTTTTTACATATTGAGCTTAAATTTTATGTGTAGTTTTCACAACAAAAATCACTTTTTAATGAGATTTGCTAAGATTTCAAACTATTGCACAGAATTCTTTATATTTTCAGTAATCAATTTTGTATAAATTTTAGATGTTCCATTTATATAATCTTATCATTGACGGACACAGCAGATCACAAATGATTTATCCCCACTCCTGACACAAGTAATGCTCCAACTTATTGTTCTACACAATATAAGTATTGAACTTTAATATCATTAAAATATGCCGCCTGTTTTACTTCAAGCGGCATAAAAAATAATTTTTTATAATTTTGTAACAGTTCAGCCCAAAAAAGATAAGTCAATAATACATGAGCTTGCTCAATGT
>ERZ894203.160-NODE-160-length-68315-cov-25.973381_pt1 | contig 68315 bp, 68 predicted proteins | sample MGYA00380286_ERZ894203 | MGnify/ENA primary metagenome ERZ894203 (study PRJEB32331, sample SAMN06328484) | human gut metagenome | biome: human gut microbiome; feature: stool | host: Homo sapiens | collected 2014-02-06 ... | reverse complement strand
CGGGCGGCGTGTTGGCCTACTTCCCGGCGGCATTGCTCATGCACAAATGGATGGAATATTTCCACTATGGTGAAACGCCGGGCGTGGGACTGATGGCGGTCATCGTGTGCGGTATATGCGTGGTGGTGTCGCTCATCGTCTATGGACAGGTGCGTCGTTGCATGAACGACAAGCCGGTGGAAGTGCTCCGGCCGGAATCGTAATAAGATATAACTGTTTTTCATTTTCCGGGACTGTCCCTGTATGGATGCTTTCTGTGCAGGGACGGTCTTTTTTGTGTAACAACCGGAGCGGCCGTCACAGGATTTTCAGGGCAATCTTGGCGCATGCTTCCGCATCGGCCAAGGCATGATGGTGCTGCGTCAGGTCGTATCCGCAGCGTAGGGCTACTGTTTGCAGTTGATGGTTGGGCAAGTCCCGGCCGAATGCAAGACGGGAAGCGCGGAGGGTGCAATGGAACGGGTAACCGGGGTACTCCATGCCGTAGGCTTGGAAGGCGGCTTTCAGGCATCCTTCGTCAAACGGACGGTTGTGGGCCACTAAGGGCAAACCTTCAATCAAGGGTATGATTTCGCGCCACACCTCCGGGAAAGGGGCGGCATGGGCCGTATCCTGAAAGGACATCCCGTGAACCTGCGTGTTCCAGTAATTATAGTAATTGGGATAGGGGCGTACCAGACGGTAATGCCGGATGGTTATTTCCCCGTCGCGGACCACCACGAGGCCTACGCTGCAAATGCAGGAGCGTTGCCCGTTGGCGGTTTCAAAGTCTATGGCGGCAAAGTCTTTCATGTCGTAGTGCGCGGAAGTGTACGTTTGTTTGCAAAAATAGCAATAATGCGTCAATTTACGGCAGGGTATGCCATAAATCGGTGCGGAAACTTGGCAGGGCGGCCTTGTTTCGATAATTTTGTTTTGAAAAATCTGTAACGGGCATCCTTGCTTGGGGTAAAAGCAGGATAAGATTTTTGTTTTAACAACCTAACAAACCACATTTATGAAGAAATGCGTTTATGCAGTATGCGCTTTGCTGTGGGCAGGCTGTACCGCCTCCCGTTCCGCATCGGACGGCAGCAAAGACCGGGAACAAAAGGAGACTGTGCAAATCGACAGCCTCGCTCCCAATCCTTTCATCCGGCATATCTATACGGCCGACCCTTCAGCCCACGTCTGGGCCGACGGACGTTTGTATGTGTATGCCTCTCATGACATCGACCCGCCGCGCGGTTGCGACCTGATGGACCAGTATCATGTGTTTTCCACCGACGACATGGTGCACTGGACCGACCACGGCGAGATTCTCCGCGCCTCGCAAGTGCCTTGGGGACGCAAGGAGGGAGGCTTCATGTGGGCACCGGACTGTGCCTACAAGGACGGCACGTATTATTTCTATTTTCCCCATCCCAGCGGAACGTACACCAATGACAGTTGGAAAATCGGGGTGGCCACGAGCAAGGAACCGGCTGCCAACTTCACCGTGCAGGGATACATCGAGGGTTTGGATCCGATTATCGACCCCTGCGTGTTTGTGGACGACGACGGGCAGGCCTACCTATACCAAGGCGGGGGCGGCACGTGCAAGGGCGGCCGGCTGAAGGACAACATGATGGAGATAGACGGCACGATGCAGTCCATGGAGGGGCTGGTGGATTTCCACGAGGCTACATGGGTGCACAAATACAACGGGAAGTATTATCTTTCGTATTCCGACAATCACAATCCCGGACAAGAAGGTGTGGAGGGGTACAACCGTATGCGCTATGCCGTGAGCGACCACCCGCTCGGGCCGTGGAAGTACATGGGCATTTACATGGGTGGTTCGGACTGTTTCACCAACCATGGTTCCATCGTGGAATACAAGGGCGAATGGTTTGCTTTCTACCATTCGATAGCCTTGTCCGGCAATCCCGCGCTGCGTTCCGTCTGCGTGGATCGTTTGTATTACAATCCCGACGGCACCATCCGCATGGTAGAGCGGCGCAAGTGAGACGGACGCTTGTGAAGTCCGGCGGCTTTTTGAGAAAGAAAGTTTTACTGTAATCAAAGATGAATGTATGAAAAAGAGTATATGGGGCGTATGTGCCCTTTTGTTGACGGCGTGCGTGGCGCAACGCCATTCCGCCGTCACAAGTGGAGCCGGGAAAGGAAAAGAGACGATAGACAGCCTGGCACCGAATCCGTTTATCCGCCACATGTACACGGCCGACCCCTCAGCCCATGTCTGGGCCGACGGACGCTTGTATGTGTATGCCTCCCATGACATCGCACCGGCTCGCGGTTGCGACCTGATGGACCAGTATCATGTGTTTTCCACCGACGACATGGTACATTGGACAGACCATGGAGAAATCCTCCGCGCCTCGCAGGTGCCTTGGGGACGCAAGGAGGGCGGTTTCATGTGGGCGCCGGACTGTGCTTATAAGGACGGTACGTACTATTTCTATTTTCCCCATCCCAGCGAGACCGATTGGAACGGAAGTTGGAAAATCGGGGTGGCCACGAGCAAGGAACCGGCTGCCAACTTCACCGTGCAGGGCTACATCGAAGGAATGGATCCCCTCATCGACCCTTGCGTGTTTGTGGACGACGACGGACAGGCTTATATTTACAACGGCGGGGGCGGCACGTGTAAGGGCGGACGGCTGAAGGATAACATGATGGAACTGGACGGCGCGATGCGGACCATGGAAGGGCTGGTGGATTTCCACGAGGCTACGTGGATTCACAAATACAATGGCAAATATTATCTGTCCTATTCCGACAACCACGAACCAGGGCAGGAGGGGGTGGCAGGATGGAACCGCATGCATTATGCCATCAGCGACCATCCGCTCGGGCCGTGGAAACATATTGGCATTTACATGCAGCCCACCCGTCCGGAAACGGGTGTCACCAACCATGGCTCCATCGTGCAGTACAAAGGCCAGTGGTTCGCCTTTTACCATAACAGCGCGCTCTCCGGCGACCCGTGGCTGCGTTCCGTCTGTGTGGACCGGCTCTACCACAATGCGGACGGTACCATCCGAATGGTGGAGCAGCGTTGACGTGGAGGCTTTGTCTTGTTTTGTGATAGTGGATTTTGCGGAAAACGCAAGGGGAATGAAGTGGAAAACGAGGTGGAAAATCGTTCGCCTTAGATTTGAAAATCGTTTGGCGCAGAACGGAAAATCGTTTGGCTGAGATTTGAAAATCGTTCGGCTGAGATTGAAACAGCCGTCTCCGGATAATCGGGGACGGCTGTTTATCGTGTTGTTTTTCAGTGTCTTATTCTACGAGTTTGCCTTCCTGCTCCAATGCGTTCCATAGGGAGTAGCGGGCTTCGGGGTTGAGTTGTTCCAACTGTCCGAATATTTGCTTGATGTCCGAACGGTGGGAGTCTGTCTCGTAGGGGCAGAGTTTCTTTTGCTTGCGGTAGCCTTGCAGTGCTGCCCAGGCTGCGAGGTCGCGCTCGTGCACCATGCACAGCGGACGGATGATCGTCATGGGGAACTTGCGCATTTGCAACCGGGCGGGCATCGTGCCGAACTGGCCTTGGAAAGAAAGGTTGAGCAGCAGCGTGTGCAGGATGTCGTCCTGATGGTGGCCCAACGCAATCTTGTGGCAACCCAGTTCCTGCGCCACGGTGAAGAGCATCTTCCGGCGGTTCCACGAACAGAGGAAGCAGGGGCTTTTGCGCGTGTCGGTACTCGGGTCGAACGAGGTCTCGCGCACGATGAGGCGCACGCCACGTGCGGCGGCGAAGTCCTCCAAGTAGGCCGTGTCGCTTTCGTAGTCGATGTTGGCCATGCGCACGTGCAGGGCCGTGAGCGTGAGCTTCGGGCGGTGGATGCGGGCGCGGCGCGACATGAAGTCGAGCAGGGCGAGCGAGTCTTTGCCGCCGGACAGGCCGAGCAGGATGTGGTCGCCGTCGTCCAGCAAATGGTATTGGGTCAGTCCTTTGCTGAAATGCCGCCAGATACGGCGTTCCAGGAGTTGTGCTTCCGTGGGTTGCATGCTTTTATGGGAGCTTGTGGTTAAAGGAATACGAAATATACGGCCAGCACGAGGCAGAAGAAGGCGGCCAGATGGTTCCAGTGCAGGGCCTGCCCTTGGAACATCACGGTGGCGATGACCGTAAAGACGATGAGCGAAATGACTTCCTGAATCACTTTAAGCTGCATCAGGTTGAAAGGGCCGCCGTTGCCTTCGAAGCCAAGCCGGTTGGCCGGCACTTGGCAACAGTATTCGGATAACGATATAAATTTGCCCACCTTATTATTTGTTTCTATATTTGTCATCATAAAACAAGATAAATAGTTATAATTATGAAAGTTATAGGGTATTCTAGGGTTTCCACAACCAAACAAGAATTATATAGACAACGAGACAAAATTAGTAAATATTGTGAAGAGAGCAACTATTTTCTCAGTCGTATTATTGAGGATTTCGGTAAATCTGGAGCAACGAATGAAAGAAGTGGGTATAAGCAATTACTAGAACTGACTAATGAAGATTGTGACTTACTCATTATTTCTGAGATTTCCAGATTAAGTAGGAATGATGAGGTAACAGAAACTTTGCACGATATTCAACACATTATCTTAACAGGGATTTCGGTTGTATTATTGGATAACAAGGATAAGACTTATAAGGCAAATGAAAATCTAGATTTTGCAGAATTACTTATGCTTATATTCCAACTAAAAGGAGCTGCACAAGAGAGGAAAGATATTAAAAAGAAAAATCAAGATGGAAAGATGGCTCTTTTTAGAAGATTTCCAAATGTTGTAGTAGATGCTCATATACCATACGGTTATAAAAAAATATGGGATGATACCATTAAACGATATGTTATTGAAGAATATCCAGATGAACTTAATAACGTAAAGAAAGCATTTGAACTAGTATTATCTGGGCAAACTCTCTATATGGCTTCTAAATATTTTACTGATAGGGATATTAATTTTAGAAATATGCCGGCAACAGTCAGTTATCTTAGTAGAATGATAAGAAATGACTTATATAGGGGAATTAGAAGAAGAACTAGTAGTTATGATGATTCTGTAAAACCGATAGTTGTAGAAGTACACATAAAACCAGCCATACCAGAGGAAGATTTTTTAAGAGTAAGAGAAATGATTAAGAACAATAATAAATATGTTTCTCGAAGTGTTCACAGGTTTAATCCACTAAAAGGTATTTTTAGATGTAGGTGTGGAAAAGCCATGACGGTAAAAGATAAAAAGCCCCAAAAAGGTGTTTCCAAATTAACTTATAGATGTAGTAGCGTATATCCGACTTCAAGTAGTTATGCTTGTTCCTTTGGTGTAGATGAAGTTGGTTATGACCTTACCAATACGATTATGCACAATCTGTTTCTCCAACGATACTTAGAAGTTAAAGACTTCTTTAACAATAACAGCCAGAAAAAGATAGAGGAACATAGAGAGGTAATTATTGGTTTAGAAAGCAAAAGAACTTCTAAAGAAGCTGATATAAATAACTTGAAACAAAGGATTGCCGACAACCAAAATAAAATTATCAATTTATCTAGTATGGACTTGGATGTGGGATTCATTCAAACATTGAATCAGCACCATAAGGATTTACAACAAGAATTATCTAAAGTCGAAAACGAGGTGAAAAATATAAATTCCACAATAGCACAATATCAGACACAGATAAGTCAGTTACAATCGGCTATAATTACGGACAATCAAATGAAGCTCAATATTTCTGACGAAGAATTAAGTGAGATTTACCACACATTTTTAGATAAGATAGAATACTATCCGTATAATTTAATGAAAGGCACTTATAAGATAAGTTATAAGTCTGGGCAAGTATTCTATATAATTGTAAATAAGGTAAGAAGTAAACAAAAAGCCTATCTTTTAAGGGAAGCTAGTATAAACTTAAAAACAGGAGATATTACATTTGATGATTTATTCGTTCCTCAAACCCAATTTAATGACTTTACTATTCCAGCACCTCAAAAAATAACGATTAATGTTCACGATATATTTTACACTAAATATATGGAAACGGCAACTTTCCTAGAAATAAAAATTAACACAAGTTATAGGAAAAAATATCTAGAGCAAATTCATGGCAAACGGAATGATAAATAGTTTTTCTACCCAATAAGGTAAAACAGCAAATGAATGGACTTCAAATGCTGTTTTACTTCATTTTTTCAAGTTGGTAGAAAATTATCGTCTGCCATATAAGAGCAATTTTTCAGAATTTTCTACCACCTTGTAATATAAGAAGTGTCCTTAAAACCTCTTATTTGTTATTGGCACATTTCTCTATGTTTACCAACTTCATATCTCCATTTACTTTTTTGTAATGATAGACAGTAGGTTCACAGGCTTCATATTTCATACCTCGTGTATGCTCCCAATCATAATGTTCGATGTCTGTTAGTTCCATAATCTGCCTTTCCTCTAATGAATCTGTGCTTTCATTAAAAAACAAATGAGTGACCAATCCGTACTTTTTCCTACCGCCCAAGCGTATGCCAAAGTTGTAAGGCAATGTGATTGTCTTTCCAATAGTATCAATCTCTGCATAGTCATTCAGATTATCAAATGGCTCTCCCTGCATTGGAGATAAAACAATGCAGTCATTTGTTGTTGGTATCTTGTATGCTTTGTACGCTGAGTGCCCATGATAGCCCATGCCCTCCAATAGTTCAATTATCAGTTCTTTTTTGCCGTCAAAGTCTATGTCAAAGAAGAAAAAAGGAGATTCAGAATCACTGTAAAGCATATTGTTTAGCGTATCATTGGTTGCTTTAAAAGGAATGTAGTCTGCTTCTATTAACATTCCATTCTTCAAAGGTTTCTTGTTCTGTCTAAGGCTGTTGTCTGAGAATAAAGGATTCTCCACAATGAAATCATGCTCGTTATTTTGGAAATGGATAAAGCCATGATAAAATTGCTCATTATAAAATGTATCAACCAAACAGATTGCTGAAACATCATAACCATTTACCTGTTGCTTGTATTTGATGTAAATGTACAGGTCATTTTGTTTTGAAAAGTCTGCCCATTCAAAACCATGTGGAATAGTTGAATGTTTCTGTTGGTTGCAAGCAGATAAAGCTATTATCGTACTGACAATATAAAGTAGGTTTTTCATAACCTTAAAGGTATTCTATTTCTCTTGTTTCTAATAAGTTATATTGTTTGTTTCTATATTGCCTTAGTTCCACCCAATTCCCATACGAATCATATTTATAATCGTATGTTGTTTCGGTTTCTATTTCCTTATTGGATGAAGTTCTGCTATCATATTCTTCTCTCCACCATTTCATATAAATAGTATTTCTATGTATATCGTATAAGTACCTCTCTACTCTTGTTCCATTAAAGATACGATTAATCTCCAATCCGTTTTCATCGTATATATGCTCTATTGTTTTTATCAACTTCTTATTGTTATCATAAAATTCCTCACGAATTATTTTATCTTCATCATAAAGACGAATTTCAGAACTACCGTCCGTTAGGCATGAGCAATGCTTTTCGTCATAGCCATTCCTTTTATTGTGGGAATAACTATATTTTCGTTCATAATTGTGACTTTGAAAACAAATCAAATCGTTGTTATTATTGTATTCATATCTGTTCCAATCCTTTATGATACCTTTTATACAGTCTTTTTCTTCATAATAAGAGATTTTTTTATTACTACCATAAGTGCGTTTTATGATGGATAAAAGGACATTGTTCTCATTATAAAGTCTCTTTTCACTTTCCAATCCGTTAAGATATTCCGTGATACTTCTATTTCCATTTGGAGATATGGTTTCACTTTTAATCCTTACACCGTTAGAAAAGATGCACTTCTCCTTAGATACTAAGATTTCTTCTTGCACTTCTTTGGAGCTAAACCAATTAGAGATAGTAGATTTCTTTATCTCATATCTTGAAGTTATAATACTTTTTATCTTTTGTGGTTGTATAAAGTCGTTTCGCATGATTATTCAAGTGAGAAGCCTGTAAGTTGAGTATAATTCTTTAAACAGTATTGCAGAGATTTCTTTGTGGTCTTTCCTGTAATGACAAGGGTGTCAAAACCTAAAGACATAAGTTGTCTGACAAAAGCTCTGTTGGATAAGATGTATTGAGATATATCTCTTATTTCAGATTCCTTTAAATCAAGGTCATTCTCAATGGATATTTTAAATCCACTTCTAAAGAATACAGCACTCATTTCGTGCCTATACTGTTCGTTCCCTGTTGAAATGGAAGCCTTGCATAATCTATCCAATTCTCCAGAGTAATAGTAATCTTTAAATGCTTGATTCATTGCGGATATTATCTTTACTCTCTCAAAAGAACCGTCCAACAATGAGTTTAAAAGATTCTTGAAAAAATCAACCAAATTCATATCGTATGCTTATAATTCGTTATTTACTCTTTCCTGCAATCTTAGCAACTCTTTATAGTTGAATCTATTGCAATTTATTTCTTCTGCCAATTCTTTGGCTAATTTTATGTTGTTTTGATTCCTGTCTGGGTGTGCCTGTAATATCAATTTCTTATGCAATTTTTTTGCTTTGACAATACTATCCACAACATTGACTGATTCATTTTGCTTACTATTGCAAAACAAATTCTTTAAATATGCAATCAAATTCATTGCAGATAAAGTATTTATTCAAACGAGCCTGTCAATAACATAAATCCGTTTACAAGGTCTGGACGATTAAAGCCTGTTGCCAAATCACGGATAAATTGATTAAGTGTGTTCTTGCAATATTGCAATTCTTCAAAAGTGGCTTCTGTGCGAATTATGCTTATTATTTCTTCTATGGGATAGGTGTTAGCTATCATGTTGAAACTTGCAGCATAATTGTGGAATATGTGATTACGGAAGAAGTTTGCATCACAAGATTTCTTGTCTTTTATATCTGCTATGATATTCAAGAACTTGTTTTCCATTGCTGTGTAATTTGCAGAGTTTTCTTTGCCGTCTGCTGCCATTGCAAATACCCCTGTGAGTATTGCACCAAAATAATCTGAAATTTCAGAATTTAATCTCATGTGTCATATAAATGCACTATCCAATTCCCTAAGATAGCATTTTTATTGTCCGTTTGCATACATAGAAAAGGCATGGGAACTATTGAATACCACCACATTGAGGCTCTGGACTGCCCTGTACAAGTAATAGACAATAGCCCATGCCCCATGAGGTATATATGAAGTAAATATATACGACACGAAAGCATGAGCACCTTGTTCTATCATTCTTGTACAGCGAAATTGTCCAGATTTCAATGTAGAATGATAAGTCAAATGCTCATTCTAAATATGTCCTTCCTTTTTTTGGAATTGGTGCAAAATTAGTAAAAAGCACTCTGATAAACAAGGTTATTGCCTATTTTAGAGTAAAGTTTAACCTTAGCTTTATAAAGCCAAGTAGGTAGAAAATCCATATCTGCCCATATAAAGGCAAAATTACTGAATTTTCTACCCACTAAAGAATTAGAAGCTAAGACAATCATAAGTATTTAGAAGTTCTTCCTGTCTTAGTCCAAGATAGCGTTTTGTAATGGCTACACTTGAATGATTGAATAGTTCCATCAACTTTACTAAAGCCAATTCAGAGTTTTCGCTATTCATATTGTAAACCTGTCTGCCAAAAGTCTTTCTAAGAGAATGACAGCTAAAATTTCCAATATGCAGCTTGTACTTCTTCTTTAGCTCTTTCAGAATGATGTTTACCCTTTGCACTGAATAGATTGTACCCTTTTGGCTTACCAATATGGGCGAACTTTTGCCTATTGGATTGATAGCCTTGTAGCAATCTGAAATGTGCCTTTGTAGTTGTGGGTTAATGCGGATAGTCCTTTTCTTTCCTGTTTTCTTCTCTATTATGGTAAACTCATTTACGTTAAGTATCTGATTCCACCGTAAAGCAAGAATATCACTTATCCGTAAACCGAAGAAGCAACCCAAAGCTATTAGTAAACTCATAGAGTAATTTTCATCCTTGTATAGCTTTCTAATCAAGTTCATGGCTTCATCCCATTGCAGAAAATCAGCCGTTGTATTACTGTATTTCAAGCTCATAAGATTCATTTTTGAGAGTAAGACAATAAAAGTGAATGTCCGTTGTGTACCCTTGTTAGCTAACTAATTGAGCAACAACGAAACATTTACTTTGTATCAAAGTGGTATCACGGTAGTACGAAGTAAACAATGAGAATCAAAGCCACTGCCAACACAGGACACCAAAAGAATAAGGCTGTTATTCCCAAGAATAAGCCAACTTCAATAATAAAGCCAATCCAATTTTCAAATTTTCTCATGATTCAAGCATTTAAAGACAGGAAAGGACACACATTTCTGTATATCCTTTCCCATGTGGTAAGTTAATCAATAAACCATTTGTATTTCTCATCTCCATGTAAAGCGGCATTTATCCCTTGTGCTATCTCCGTAGCGTTATAGGCTCTATCCAAGAAAGAATCTATATAGCTGCTTTTATTTGCACCTGTGAGAAGATTGTAAAATTTCCACATGGATAAATCACCACCGAAACCACCAAAATTTGTGTCCTGCATATAAGCCTTAGCCACTGAATTTATTTGTGTATCAGTGATTAGCAAACGTGGGACACTCTTTTGATAACCTTGTGGTAAGCATTGGTAAAGTCGCATCTTTCCAAGAATCTGTGCAAATTGGTGTTCGCTTAGATAGCTGTTTCCAAGTGTCTGCATCAAATGAATGTGTTTTGCAGGGTCATAGTGATTGAACATTTCCAACACTGCACGATATAAATCGCTTGTATTGGTAACTTCCAACTGACCTAAATAACCGTCTGTTGTAACACATAAATTTGTGCAAACGAGATTCTTAAAGCCAATGAAAACCTTGAATTTCTCAACCGTTTTCTTACTGTAAAGATTCATGTGATTATAAGCACGCACACCACCAATCGTTAGAGTTAGCCTATTTCCCTCTACTGTTTCCCAAATGGTAGGCACTTCAATAATGAAAGCACACCTTTCGTAATAGATGGTTTTATCACTCTCTAACAGTTGGTTTGCAGGCTTATGAATCGCTTCGGGGATTCTGCCTTTGATGATGTGAGAAACACGAATATCAGGCGATTCAACCGTTTCACCTCTAAAGAATGTGTTTGCAGCATCCCAAACCGTTTCAATAAATGAATTGTGCGAAATTGTCAATTCATTGTCTTTACTAAAGACAGGAACAATGCAATCACTCTTTAAATGCTGTAAATCAATCTCCATAGTATTGGCTTCTATAAAGTGATTCACTTTCTGGACTTTGGTAGTTTCTTCTGAAATAACCGTTGCATCTTCTGCATACTGATTAAAACCACTACTGTTTTTCTTTGCCAAAACAGGCATTGTAATAAAGTTTTCCATACTTTTTAATTTTAATGGTGAATGATTTTTGTTTATTATCTCTTTTTATTCAAATATTGATGGGGGGACTAACAGGCGAAGTGGAATTTCTCGCTTGTAATCATTCTGAATTTCAAAGTATGGAGTAACAGTAACAGGCAGGGGGCTTTTATATATAAGTACCTGTATCTTATTGTGCGTGTCTTTATTTATCGTTTAAGGAATAGGTAAAAATCACACTTTTTTCTATTTTTCCGTTTTTATCCTATCCGTTGAAATAAGAAAATGCAGTTTGCTATATTCTCTATAATAGGTGGAAAAATATAATAGACTGCATTTTATAAATCAAGTAAGGCAATAGTGGTATGATAGCGTTTATAAGGTCAAATGCCTATGTTCCAAAGGTCGCTGTTTTTTCGGAGATATATTCAAAATAGCCTTTTTGAAATACTCCCAATGTGGTTCTTCGGGAAGTGTAGGGAATCTTTTAGGCAATAGTTCCCGCTTTAAATAATCTTCAAATTCCAACGGTAAGGATTCCTTGTCATATTTGATTAATTGAGCTTTATAAAGATTCCATATATTAAACAAGTGAGGGAAGCACATAAGAAGTCCGTCATATTCTACTGAATTTCCCTTACTGTCAAATTCATATCTGTCCGGTGGTACAGCATTCTTGCTTAAACAATAATTGTAGATAGTATTATAAACCCTGTCCTCGTCTGTCGTACCATGATTTAACCGAAAAGAATCTTCCAATATAATATATCCTCGTGGAATAGATTTAATGAGATTCAATCTTTCACAATCTTCCAATAAATTCTTAGTTTTAGCCCTGCTCATCTTTAAATCCTTAGATATGGATGCAGTACTTGCTTTTCCTTTTCTGCAATCGGAAGTATAGATTTTACCAGTTCCCGGCACACACAAGCAAGCTAGACGAATTAGGAAACCTTTTATTTCATTCGACAAGTCTGTCCTATAAATGAATCTTGGATATAGGAAATAAAAAGTTGTCGGCTCTTTAAAGTAATATAGATTCTTCCGTATCTTCGTTCCCTCAAACGGCTCGCCTAAAACCTGTTCTATCTCTTTCCTGCTATCACTATCGTTAGGATTTAAGGTCTTTATGGTAAGTATTGATGTGTAATCTTTAAGTTTCTTGATATATCCCTCTACCGTACTTTCTGCCAAATTCAGTTCCTTTTGCATCTTATCTTCACCAATGGCAGAGGCACAATCTTTGTTGCATTTAGTCCGAATGTAATAAAGTACCAAAACTTCCATATTGGCACTCTTACTTTGTGGGGCGAATAATAAATCCTTGTTTACCGTAAAATATTTCATCAGTAGCTATGAAGTCTTTGTTTTCAATCAAAATAATCTCCAGCTTGTCTTTCTCCATCTTCCTGTATTTTGATGTGCCAAAGAATATTTTGGCTTCTTTCCTGTTTTTGAATAAATTTCCCGTAGGTTTGTGCAGTATCATATATTAAATGTTTATTGAACAGTGGTTTCCCAGTGGTTTCCCTATGGATATTAGTGTATTATGTATTAGTATATTATCCTTGAGAATCTGACATTTTGAAAAACGAGAATCTGACACTTAGGTAAAATCTTCTTTAGTTTGTATCTGTGGTGCGTAATATAGGGTAACAACCTTTCCTTTTATCTGTTTCCTCTTTTTTAAATAACCGTTCAAAACCGCCCACATTCCGATATGGACTTTATTATCTGAAACTCCTTGTAACAATGCTTTTTCACGGATTTCCTAGTAAGTATAGGTCTGCATAATAAATAATAGTGGTAAAATATGATTAGACGAAGAATCTGGTTAGTTGGGTATCATCTTCATTTTCTCGCAATCTATTGAAAACGAATATAATAAAATTCTATCAAGCCGACAAATGATAGTACCAGAACTTGAAAAAATTAAGTAAAAGCGTATCTTATCTCAAAATTTTGGAATCGTGGTTATTTGAACTCCTTAAAAAAATCGTTTCTTTGCAAGAAGAACAAGGATAGATAAATAGCGTATGGACGAATATGTAAAGTTTTATATAGAGAATCTTTTGCTAGTGGAAGAATTGCCACTATTTGAAAATGTTCCAGATGAGTATGTACCGAAAGGAAAGATGGTGTGGAATGATATATCAGCCATCAATTATGAAACGGCACTGCAACATATCCAGAACATAACCATCAAAGAAAATAAGAAAGATGTGAAACTGACGAAATCCCTTTTTATAGAGCTAATTCATGATATGCCTGTTGAGGGAATAGATGCAGAGGAGTTATGGAAACTATGTGTATTGCTCTATTTTTCCATTTCCCAAGAATTGGTTGCTGTTACCAATTTGACGGAAGAGGATGAGTATATGAGATTTTTTAATGCCCTTTTAAAAAAGATGGATATATCTTCTATTGAGATAAAAGGTAAAATCAACGGCAAAGGCAAGATTTTTACCATCACTCATGAAAAAATCATAGATAAAATGTTGGATGGTTTTCTTGCATTGCAAAGTGAAATGTTCGGTAAAGAAAACTATGATTATACTCTCTCCCATTTCTGTACGCTAGAACAATTCTCTGATAAAAGAAAATTTGATTATATGTTTGCCAAAGAACTAGAAGCCTTTTTGCTTGCATTTCTGAATCTGCAAGAAAAGGGTTTGTCTGGGACACATAAAAAAATGATACTGACAATACTATATCTATTCGGTAGGTTGAAAGATGATTTTCCAATAACTACCGATAATTATAGAAAACTTATGAGTGACGGCAAAAAGATGGGGATAACAAAAGCATCTTGTTTTGTAGGAGGAAAGTTATTACCCTTTATAATAGAAGTGAATCCAGAAGCTATCAAAATTCGGAGAGAATTTTGCCGATTAGTTCACGATAAGTGTGAAAAATAAAAGCTGTTTTTTTCTTCACGGAACACCCTTTTAAGTTGAACTATCTTTGCTGCCAGAAAGGAAAAGTAGCACGGAATGTTCCGGCTCATCTCCCCCTTTCTTATATAAATATGGTACAAGAAGTGTTAGAAATCTTGTCGCTTGCTGTGTTGGCAAGCAAGGGTGTGAAAGTCGCTAGACTAGTTGGTAACAGAGATTTAAAGGAATCGGTAGTAAAGAAAAAGATGGAATCGCTAAAGAAGCATGGGATATTAGTGCCTGCCATCATTGTGTCAGCTAGTGAAGCATTAGAGCAAGGTCTGGAGATTGTGGACTTTGAAACTGGAGAATCTGTAACGAAGGATAATAGTGAAACCTACGTTGTATTGGTGGACGGTTGTAATCGTTATAAAGCCCATTTGGAGCTTCAAAAGGGAAACGAGAACTTACCAAATGAAGAGCAGTACAATGGGGATTTTAAAGTAATCTATCCTCTTAACCCCGAAATGCTAATAGCGGAAATGTTGGCAGAGGTAAACATAGCTACTAATCCCTATAAAGGTGGAGATTATGCAAAAGCAGCTTCTTTAGTAAACAAAGACCAAGACCTGCCTGTATTAGCAGCCATAAATGAATTAACCTCACAAGGATATTCTTCTGAAAGTGCTGGATTATGGCTTCTCTTTAAAGGAATAAGCAAAGATACGCTTGCTTTGGCTATCAAGGGTACTATCTCAATGGACTTAAAAAATACCACAGGATTAGAGAGAGGGAAAAGACTATTAAGTGCTGCCAAACATAGCTTTAAGACCGCAACTCTAAAGACTAGGATAATCCCTAGTTGGATAACCCATCAATATGAGCTAACAGAAGATAGAGATAAGCCTCAGTTTACAGATAGAATGGAAAACTTTCTTATTCATATTCTTAGAGATGATGCCGAGCATATTGATAAGGTAAAAGGGACAAGAGGAGAAACCACAAGAGAAAGTCTTGTGAACCAGAGACTGAATGAGCTGTGGAAGAAGTTCAACCAAACGGAAAAAGGTGCGTGACAGCACCTTTTCTCCATAAATATAGAATTATATGACAAGGGAAAGTATGGGTAATATGTATGATTTCATAAGCCACACATGGAATCCTATCAAGGGTGTATGTTCACATGAGTGTAGCTATTGTTTTATGAAAAAGAGAGGTGTGCGTTTGTCAGAGCCAAGAATCGAGATTAAGGAGTTTTCCGATTTGGGATATGGCAATTTTATTTTTGTCGGTAGCAGCATAGATATGTGGGCAGAGGATATTCTAAGTGATTGGATTCTATTTGTATTGGATTACTGCAATAAATATAAGAATAGGTATTTGTTCCAAAGCAAGAATCCTCAAAGAATCTTAGACTTTATAGACCATCCGACAATTCAAAAATCTGTAATCTGTACCACCATTGAAACAAATAGATATTATCCAAATATTATGAATAACTCTCCGGCAATAGAAGATAGGGTAAAAGTAATGGAAGCAATAGCAACTAAAGGCATTGACACTTATGTTACCGCAGAACCGCTTATGCAGTTCGACCTAGAACCGATGGTAGCTTTTATCCGAAGATGTAATCCGAAACAAGTTAATATAGGTAGGAATACGTTTCGGAAAGTTGTATTACCAGAGCCGACACCAATAGAGGCACAAGCTCTAAAAGCTGAACTAACCAAGTTCACTAAAGTAAAGGTAAAAGAAAACGCAAGGATATGGTTTTAATCGAATACTATGTTTAGAATAAAAGAGCCAGTTACTAAAAATGGTAGCTGGCTCTTTCTTTATATATAAGTATGTCTTACTTCATAAAAACAAAATATACTGCCAACACTAAACAAACGAAAGCAGCCACATGATTCCAATGTAATGCTTCTCCTTTAAACAAAACGGTTGTAAACACAGTGAAAATGATTAAGGTTATCACCTCTTGTATTACTTTTAACTGCATGAGTGAAAACGGACCTCCGTTATCAATAAAACCTATTCTATTGGCTGGAATCTGGAAAAGGTACTCAAAAAAAGCGATTGACCAACTGAATATTACCACCCCGATTAAAGGTAAAGAAGCAAACCAACCTGATTCTTGTTTTAATTTCAAATGACCGTACCATGCAAAGGTCATAAAAATATTAGAAATAATTAACAGTCCTATTGTGTAGAATGATTTCATATCTTATTTTATTTATAATCAGTCGTTTAATTCTATTTTCTAACAGGGGTGATTTTATTGCGTTATTGTCTGCGAAAGCTATCATCCACGAGAAAAGGATGACGCCGATAAGCGGCCAATGGGACGATACGCCCGTTTGCTGCAACTTCAGATGGCCGTACCAGGCCAGCGTCATGAAAATGTTGCTGCTGATGAGCAGCAAGATGGTGTAGACTGCGTTCATGTATACGTTTTTTTTTCGGGCGCAAAGTTACGAAAATAAAGTCGTTGCTTGTGCCGCGCGGGCAGAAAAAAGGAGGTTGAGGCAGCTAGTTGCGCAATTTGTAATAAGGTTATTAGTAATAAAGTTGTTACTAAACGGGAAAATCACTATCTTCGCGATGGGTTAAACAGAGGATGATTATGGAAAATAAGCCATTTGTTTTTGGTGTGGCCACTTCGGGTGACAATTTTACCGACCGCAAGAAAGAAACAGCCCGTTTGTTGTCCAACTTCCGGCACGGTGTGAATACGGTGTTGATTTCTCCGCGCCGTTGGGGAAAGACATCTTTGGTCCGTAAAGTGTGCCGTTTGGCTCAGTCCGATACGTTGAAAGTAGTCTATCTGGATATTTTTTCTTGTCGTAGCGAACGGGAATTTTACGATGCTTTCGCGTCGGCTGTGCTCAAACAGACTTCTTCCAAACTGGAGGAGTGGATGGAAAATGCCCGGTTGTTCCTTTCGCGGATCAGCCCCAAGATTTCGTTGGGCACGGAGCCTATGACGGATTTTTCCATCTCGTTGGAACTCAATCCCAAGGCAGCCGATGTGGACGATATCCTGCAACTTCCGGAAAAGATTGCGCAAAAAAAAGGTATCGATATAGTCGTGTGCATCGACGAGTTTCAACAGATAGCCGAGTTTAAAGATTCAAAGGCTTTTCAGAAACGCTTGCGTTCGGTTTGGCAATTACAGAAATCGGTGTCGTATTGCCTGTTCGGCAGCAAGAAGCATCTTATGAATGAACTTTTTGAGAAAAAGAGCCTTCCTTTTTACAAGTTCGGCGATACGGTATATTTGCCCAAGATCGGGACGGAGGATTGGGTCGATTACATTTGCGGACGCTTTGAGGCTACGGGCAAACATATTTCCGCCGAGTTGGCCGGGAAGATATGCCGGGCCGTAGACAACCATTCTTCGTATGTGCAGCAGTTGGCGTGGTTGGTGTGGATTCATACAGACGAGACGGCCACGGAACAGGATTTCGAGGGAGCATATCAGGATATCATCGACCAGAATACGCCGCTGTTCGAAAAGCAGACAGAGAGCCTCACTGCATATCAGATGAATTTTTTGCGGGCCGTACTGGAGGGTGTGCACAGGGAATTCACTACGCGTACCGTTTTGCAGAAGTACAAATTGGGCTCGTCGGCCAATGTGAGTATCGTAAAACGGGCATTGTTGAAGAAAGAACTTATCGAGATGGAAAAACGTCAGGTCGTCATTCCGGATCCGGTGATGGAGGAATGGTTGAGGCGGGAGCTGGGTTTGTAATGCCAAACTGGGGAAGGAGGGCGTTGTGCACGGTGCACTAACGAATCAGCCCGTATGGACCGTGCGATCCATACGGGCTGATGTTTGTGATATGATGCAGGTTATTTCTGCAAATACTCATGCATGCTGCTGGCTGCCTTCCGTCCGTCGCCCATGGCGAGGATGACGGTGGCACCGCCGCGCACGATATCTCCTCCGGCAAAGATGCAGGGAATGTTGGTCTGCATGCCCTCGTTCACCACGATGGTATTCTTGCGACCCAACTCCAAACCTTGGATGGAAGTGGGGACAATCGGGTTGGGGGATACGCCCACGGCTACGATGGCCATGTCGATGTCCAGCGTTTCCGTGGCGCCCAGTATCGGTTCCGGACTGCGGCGACCGCTGGCATCCGGTTCGCCCAGTTGCATCTTTTGCAAGACCACCTGCTTCACCGCGCCCTTTTCGTCGGCTATGTATTCCAACGGGTTGTGCAGGGTGAGGAACTCGATACCCTCTTCCTTGGCGTGCTTCACCTCTTCGAGGCGGGCCGGCATCTCGGCTTCCGAACGGCGATAGACAATCATCACCCGTTCTGCACCCAGGCGTTTGGCCGTGCGGCAGGAGTCCATGGCCGTGTTGCCACCGCCCACTACCATGACATTCTTGGCCAAATGAATGGGGGTGTCCGTATCCGGATTAGAGGCGTCCATGAGGTTGACGCGCGTCAGATACTCGTTGCTCGACATGATGTTGATACTGTTCTCGCCCGGAATACCCATGAAGTTAGGCAGTCCTGCGCCGGAACCTACGAAGATGCCTTTGAAGCCCTCGTCCTCCAATTCCTGTACGCTGATGGTTTTGCCCACGAGACAGTCTTTTTCGAACTTCACGCCGATTTTCTCCAGGTTCTGAATCTCCACGTCCACAATCTTGTTGGGCAAGCGGAACTCCGGAATGCCGTATTTCAATACGCCGCCGATTTCATGCAAGGCTTCGAACACCGTCACGTCATATCCGTATTTGGCCATATCGCCGGCGAATGAAAGTCCGGCGGGTCCGGAGCCGATGACGGCCACTTTGATGCCGTTTGCCGGAGCACATTCGGGGACGGACATCATGCCGCTCTCGCGTTCGAAGTCGGCAGCGAAGCGTTCCAGATAGCCGATGGCTACGGCCGGTTCGTTCATCTTCAGGTGGATGCACTGGCTTTCGCATTGTTTCTCTTGCGGACAAACACGTCCGCAGACAGCCGGGAGCGCGGAAGTGCTCTTCAACACGCGGGCGGCATTGAGGAATTCGCCCCGTTCGATGTTCTTGATGAACGACGGGATGTTGATGCTTACCGGGCATCCTTGCATACAGGTCGGGTTGGCGCAGTCCAGGCAGCGCCGGGCCTCGGTCATGGCCTGCTCGGCACTGAGGCCGATATTCACTTCTTCCGTGCGCGTGGTGGCGCGGTACACGGGATCGAGTTCCGGCATGACGACACGCGGGATGGCCGTGCGTTCTTTCGGCTTCATGGCCTTCCGGATTTCTTGCCGCCACGGTGCATTACGGTCGGTCAGTTCGCAGAGCGGAGTCGTGGTATCCATTCGGGATGCATCGGCCGCACAGGCTTTTTCAGCTTGGCAGTCCGTATTTTCGGGCGTGCCTCCGGATGCTTGTGCAAACCGTTGCATCTCTTCCGTCTCTTCCTTTTTAAAGGCGCCCATGCGCTTGAGCATCTCGTCGAAATCGACCTGATGACCGTCGAACTCGGGACCGTCCACGCAGACAAAGCGTGTCTTTCCGCCCACGGAGATGCGGCAGGCACCACACATGCCTGTGCCGTCTACCATGATGGTATTCAGGGACACATCAGTCGGGATACCGTATTTCTTAGTGAGCAGACAGCAGAATTTCATCATGACCGCCGGGCCGATGGCGAAACATTTGTCCACCTTTTCACGCTGGATGACGCTTTCTATGCCTTCGGTCACCAGTCCTTTGCGGCCATAACTGCCGTCGTCGGTCATGATGATGACCTCGTCCGAACTTTTGCGTACTTCGTCTTCCAGGATAATCAGCTCTTTGCTTCGTCCGGCCAACACGGAAATCACGCGGTTGCCCGCTGCCTTCAGGGCTTCGATGATGGGAAGCATGGGAGCTACGCCTACTCCTCCTCCTGCACATACCACCGTGCCGAATTTTTCGATATGCGTGGCTTTGCCCAACGGACCGACCACGTCGGTGATATAGTCCCCCTCATTCAGGTGGCACAGACGGGTGGAAGAAAGTCCCACTTCTTGTACTACCAGTGTGATAGTGCCTTTGACCGGATCGGCACCGGCTATGGTCAGAGGCATACGTTCCCCCTTTTCTCCAACGCGGACAATTACGAAATGACCGGCCTTCCGGGCTTTGGCTATCAGCGGGGCTTCGATTTCAAACTTGAAGACCTTTTCGGAAAAGCGGCTTTTGGATACGATTCTGTTCATTGCTCTATTCGTTTGGATTTATAATAATAGGTATGGCTCAGCACGGTTTGTCGTCCAGCATTTCAAAACCGCAATAAGGCACGAGGCATTTCGGCACGCGGATGCCTTCAGGCGTCTGGTTGTTCTCCATGATGGCGGCTACGATGCGCGGCAGGGCAAGGGCCGAACCGTTCAGCGTATGACACAGTTCCGTTTTCTTGTCCTCCGTACGGCGGTAACGGCATTTCAGGCGATTGGCCTGGTAAGTGTCGAAGTTAGACACCGAGCTGACTTCCAACCAACGTTTTTGTGCTTCGGAATATACTTCGAAGTCGTAGCAAATGGAAGAAGTAAAGCTCATGTCGCCTCCGCAAAGCCGAAGGATGCGGTAAGGAAGTTCCAGTTTCTGGAGCAAGCCTTCTACGTGTGCCAACATTTCCTGGTGGGACTGTTCCGAATGTTCAGGTTTGTCGATGCGTACCAGTTCCACTTTCGAAAATTCGTGCAAGCGGTTCAGGCCACGCACATCCTTACCGTAGGAACCGGCTTCACGACGGAAACATTGCGTATAGGCGCAATTCTTGACGGGCAGATCCTTTTCGTCTAAAATGACGTCGCGGTAGATGTTCGTCACAGGTACTTCGGCCGTGGGGATAAGATAAAAATCATCCAGATTGCAGTGGTACATCTGTCCTTCCTTGTCGGGCAACTGTCCGGTACCGTAACCGGAGGCTTCGTTGACTACCGTAGGAGGCATGATTTCTTCGTAGCCTGATTTGCGTGCCTCGTCGAGGAAAAAGTTGATGAGGGCACGTTGAAGCCGTGCGCCTTTGCCGCGATAGACGGGGAAACCCGCCCCCGTGATTTTCACGCCGAGGTCGAAGTCTATCAGATTGTACTTCTTGGCCAGTTCCCAATGTGGGAGAGCGTCTTTCGGCAATTCCGTTTCCATTCCGCCCATTTTCACTACCACATTGTCCTCCGCACCGTTGCCTTCCGGTACGATGTCGTATGGGATATTGGGGATAGCGCAGAGCAGGGTGGTGAGTTCTTGTTGTGCCCGGTCCATGGCTTCTTGAAGGGCTTTGTTCGTATCTTTCAGTCGGGCTACTTCTGTTTTGATGGATTCGGCTTCTTCTTTCTTTCCTTGTTTCATCAACGCACCGATTTGTGCGGCCAGTTTTTTGCTTTCCGACAAATTGATGTCTAATTGTGTTTGCGCTTCGCGGCGTTTTTTGTCGGTAGCCAACACGTTTTCGATAGCTTCCTTGGCTCCTGAGAAATGTTTTTTCTCCAGACCTTTGATGACCCATTCGGTCCGTTCGTTGATGAGTTTTAATGTAAGCATACTACTATTTATTTTATAATCCTACTTTCCTGTGAGTTGCAAAATTAATTAAAAAAAAGGTAGGGAGCGCAAAAAAAGCCCGAAAAACTCCTTATTTCTTTGTCAAATGGCGAAAAGAACGGCCGTAGGACGAGAAAAGTGATACGGTAGTAATGGCCTTGCATTCCCGTTTGCTAACATATTGTAACTGTTTTGCCATAAAAGACAAACGAATGAACGGGATTTCTTGATATAAGTCAATATTATTTTGCCATACGTGTTAAAAGAGGTCTTTTTGCTTGCATTCGGGACTGAACCTCCGTATCTTTGTATTGTTTTTAGGAGAGGCCATGAAGGCCAAGTATATATTAAAGGTAAAAAGATTGAATTTATGAAGAAGTTAATGACTATGGTTAGCGCCATGATGATGGTGGCAGCCGTAAATGCAAGTGAAGTGGCTACGGTAGCGTTCAACGAGGCTCGGGTAAATGTGCCGGCACGTGTGCGTTTTGTAAAGGGAGAGAACTATGGTTTCAGCGTGGAAGCCAAGGATTCCGTGATAGCAAGGGCCGTGCGTTGCAGTGTGAAGGACGGTGTGTTGAGACTCAGCTTCGGTAATGCCTTGAAGCCGGGTGAATCCAAGTTCGATGCCAAGAAGGGCGTATATTACTACGGTGTCAATCCGACCAATCATGTCTTTGTAGGTGAGAATGGAGAAGATGACATGGTGATTACGGTCGTAGCTCCGGACATGCCTAAGTTCAAGACATCTTCCGATTACGTAGCAGTGACGGTGAAAGCCGTGGAAGAGGCTGGAAATAGCCGGGCTGCACTGACGATGAATGAGTAATGGATGAAAGTCACCTTCGGGTGGCGGTCATATAAAAATGAAGTCCTCTGAAAGTTTTTAATGGAACTTTTGGGGGACTTTCGTTTTTATCCCTATCTTTGCAAAACACATCCATTACAATTAATCTATGTGGACAGAACTATTGAATTCTTCTTATTTTGCCTTGTTTCTCATTGTGGCCTTGGGGTTTATGCTGGGGCGTATTAAAATTCGCGGAGTTTCCCTTGATGTGTCGGCTGTTATTTTCATTGCTTTGCTCTTCGGGCATTTCGGGGTTTCTATTCCTAAGGAATTGGGCAACTTCGGATTGGTGTTGTTCATCTTTACCATAGGTATCCAGGCGGGTCCCGGTTTCTTTGATTCTTTTCGCACGAAGGGCAAGACGTTGATTCTGATTACTATGTTGATAGTGGCTTCGGCTTCGTTGACGGCCGTAGGATTGAAATATGCTTTTGGTATCGATACTCCCAGTGTGGTAGGGTTGATAGCCGGTGCGTTGACCAGTACACCGGGACTTGCCGTGGCCATTGACAGTACGAACTCGCCTTTGGCTTCTATTGCATACGGTATTGCCTATCCCTTCGGAGTCATCGGGGTGATACTTTTTGTCAAGTTGTTGCCGAAGATGTTGCGTGTGGATCTTGAGCAGGAAGCCCGTAGGCTGGAAGCCGAACGGCGTAGCAAGTATCCGGAGTTGCAGACTTGCATATTCAAAGTGACGAACCCTCAGGTCTTCGGACGTACTTTGGCACAGTTGAATGTGGGACGGATGACGGGTGCTGTGGTGTCGCGGGTCAAATCCGGAGGGGAGATTCTTATTCCGATGGGACATACATCTTTGCATGCCGAAGACTGGGTGCAGGCTGTGGGTAGCGAGGATGCACTTTCTCAATTAGGTGTATTGCTGGGAGAGCGTAAGGAGGGCGAATTGCCGTTGGTAGAGAGTCAGGATATCCAGTCTTTGCTGTTGACCAATAAAAATATGATTAACAAGCAATTGGGAGACTTGAACTTGCATCAGAACTTCGGCTGTACCGTGACGCGGGTGAGGCGTAGCGGTATAGATCTTGCCCCTTCACCCGATTTGGCCCTGAAGTTCGGAGACAAACTGATGGTGGTGGGCGAAAAAGACGGATTGAATGGTTTGGCTTGTATGTTGGGTAATAATGCCAAGTTGCTGTCCGATACTGATTTTTTCCCTATTGCCATGGGAATCGTATTGGGCGTATTGTTCGGTAAGCTGAATATATCGTTCGGCGGCGGGATGTCTTTTTCTCCCGGGCTGACCGGAGGAGTGCTTATCGTGGCTTTGGTGTTGAGTGCGATAGGAAAAACCGGTCCTATATTATGGTCCATGTCAGGGCCTTCCAATCATTTGCTTAGGCAGTTGGGATTGCTTTTGTTTTTGGCTGAGGTAGGTACTTCTGCCGGTAAAACTTTAGTCGAGACATTCCAGAGTAGCGGCTGGCTACTGTTCGGTGTGGGAGCAGCTATTACGATAGTGCCTATGCTGGTATCTGTCGTGGTCGGACGTTTGATTTTTAAGGTTTCGGTGTTGGATCTCTTAGGAACGATTACCGGAGGGATGACGAGTACACCGGGACTGGCTGCAGCAGACTCTATGGTGGACAGTAACATTCCCGGTGTGGCATACGCTACGGTCTATCCCATTGCGATGGTTTTTCTTATCTTGTTTATTCAAGTAATAGCCATGACATTCTAAGAACGCCGAATTCCATTTCTATGGAGACTGATGAAGGAAATAAATAATTATAGATTATAGACGGAAAAAGTAAGATGAGTGAGATTTTAATTATTATCGGATTGATTTTGTTGAACGGAGTATTTTCGATGTCGGAAGTGGCCATGATTTCAGCGCGGAAGTCTCGTCTGTCCACGGATGCGAAGAAGGGGAGCAAGGCGGCACAGAAAGCTTTGGACCTGTCTGGTAATCCCGACAGATTTTTGTCTACCGTACAGATTGGTATTACGCTGATTGGCATTTTGACTGGTATTTATTCCGGTAATAAGATAGCTACGGACTTGACGGATTTTATGCTTTCATGTGGTGTCTCTTCTGCCTATGCTGCCGTATTGGCGCAAGGTACGATTGTGGTGGTGGTGACCTATCTTACGATTATTTTCGGTGAACTGGTGCCGAAACGTATCGGTTTGAGTGTGGCGGAAGCCGTGGCCAAGTTGATGGCACGACCTATGAATGTGTTGGCGATGATAGCTTCTCCTTTCGTTTGGTTGCTTTCCAAGAGTACGGAACTTATCTTTAATCTGTTGGGAATAAAGGGAGATGACGGAAAAGTGACCGAAGAAGAAATCAAATCTATCATTAAGGAAGGAGCGGAAGAAGGGGCTGTAGAACCCGTGGAACAGAACATCATGCAGCGCGTTTTCATGCTGGGAGATTTGAAGATAGGTTCTATCATGACGTATAAGAGCGATGTGGTGTGGTTGGATACTGCAATGTCGGCCCGGGAGATACAGGAGGTGCTGAAACGGGATTTATATGAATCTTATCCGGTGGCAGACGGTGATTTGGATCATGTGAAGGGAATGATTTGGCTAAAAGATTTGGTGATGAAGTTGAGTGACGAAGACTTCAAAGTCGGTGATTTGGCACGGGAGGCAGTATATTTTCACGAGGGAATGAGCATCTATAAAGTTCTGGAGCAAATGAAGGTGAGAAAAATCAGCCGCGCATTGATTTGCGATGAGTTCGGTGACTTTGTGGGAATGGTTACTTTGAAGGATATATTTGAAGGACTTGTGGGAAGTATGGATAATGAAGAAGATGAACCGGAAATCATCAAACGTGCAGATAACGGAGGTTGGCTGGTAGACGGCCAATGTTCTTTATACGACCTGTTGTGTTATTTCGACTGCGGTGATTTATATGAAGCTTCCGGATATCATACGTTGGCCGGTCTGATACTCGACCGCTTGCAGCGTATTCCTCGTAGTGGAGAGAAGTTGGAATGGAATAGTTTCGTATTTGAAATCATGGACATGGACGGAGCGCGTATTGACAAAGTACTGGTGACAAGGTCGGTCGGTTGAGACTGACTTTTGTACAAAGGATAAAATAAAAGCCATTCCTTTGGGAATGGCTTTTATTTATGCTGTTTGTAATAAACTCGTTATTATGCTTCAGCTTTAGCTTCTACAGAAACAACGCTTCTGTCTTGGCGACCTTTGTAGGAACCTTTCTTGAAAGTTACTACACCGTCTACTAATGCGTAAAGAGTATGATCCTTACCCATACCTACGTTTGTACCGGGATAGTGAACTGTGCCACGCTGGCGAACAATGATGTTACCGGCTACACATTTCTGTCCACCGAAAATCTTTACGCCTAATCTCTGTGATGCTGATTCACGGCCGTTCTTAGAACTACCCACACCTTTTTTATGTGCCATTTTCTTCTAACTTTTAAGGATTAAGCAATAACTTGTTTAATGGTTACTTCGGTGAACTGTTGGCGATGGCCATTCAGTTTACGATAACCTTTTCTTCTCTTCTTGTGGAACACTAATACCTTGTCGCCCTTTACCAGCGGAGAAACAACTTCGCAAACCACCTTTGCACCTTCTACGGTGGGAGCGCCTACGGTTACGTTACCATTGTTGTCTACCAACAACACTTTCTCAAATTCAACAGCTTGGTTAGCCTCGGCGTTCTGAATGTGGTGTACAAACAGCTTTTTGCCTTCTTCAGCCTTGAACTGCTGACCGTTAATTTCTACAATTGCGTACATTTTAATGGATTAAACGGGTTTTTCCATGAGGCGGATGCCGTTGTGGCTTCACTTTTTTGAGCCTCTCTGGACTAAATCGGCTGCAAAGTTACGAATAACAGTGCATTCCGCCAAACTTTTCAACGGTTTTCTCCGTATAAAAATGGAAGAATGCACTGTTTCTACTTATATGTATTGCCTTTTATAACTTGTGTTCTGCCAGATAACGTTCTGCCTCGATGGCCGCTTTACATCCGCTGCCTGCGGCTGTGATGGCCTGGCGATAATGAGGATCGGCAACGTCTCCGGCCGCAAAAACACCGGGTACACCGGTGCGTGGAGAGTCGCCCTCAGTAAGGATATAGCCGGTTTCATCGGTTTTCACCCACGGTTTGAAGATGTCCGAGTTGGGTTTGTGTCCGATGGCCAAGAAAAATCCGTCTATAGCAATGTCGTAATGTTGCTCGTCGGCTTCTCCTTTGCGTTTTACCACGTGTACGCCTTCCACTCCGTTTTCGCCGAACAAGCCTTCTGCGTTGTGTTCGAATAGTACTTCTATTTTAGGATTTTCCAGTACGCGTTCCTGCATGATCTTGGAAGCGCGGAGGAAAGGTTTGCGCACGAGCAGATAAACCTTGGCTGCCAGTCCGGCCAAATAGGTGGCTTCCTCGCAAGCCGTATCTCCGCCGCCCACTACGGCTACAGTTTTTTTACGGTAAAAGAACCCGTCGCAGGTGGCACAGGCACTGACACCCATACCGGCATATTTCTTTTCATCTTCCAGTCCCAAGTATTTAGCCGTGGCTCCGGTGGCAATGATAAGGGCATCGGTTTCTACAGTACTGTCGTTATCGAATGTGATTTTATAGGGGCGTTCGCTTAGATCCGCTTTAATGGCAATGGCATTACGGATGTCCGTTCCGAAGCGTTCGGCCTGTTTGCGTAAGTCTTCCATCAGGTCCGGACCGGCTATACCTTCGGGATAACCCGGGAAATTTTCAACCTCGGTCGTGGTGGTCAACTGGCCGCCGGGCTGTATGCCCTCGTACAATACGGGGTTAAGGTTGGCACGGCCTGCATAGATGGCCGCTGTATATCCGGCAGGGCCGGAACCGATAATTAAGCAACGAATATGTTCCATAATCTTTTGGGGTTTGTATGTATATATAATTAATGTATAAGCAGACTTATCTCAGGTCTATGATTTCAGCCTGCGGATAATCTTTCGGGTTGAATTCGAAGTCTGTTGCTGCGAACGATTGTCCGGTATGCAACTGTTGGATGGAGATACGTGTCCACTGTCCTTTTTTACGTTGTTGCATACGGATGCACATCAGACTATGGTTATCCTTGTTGATATCCAGGATGATCGTGTGCGGACTTTTCTGTTTGTTGCGGGCGGTCAGCGTGATTTCATAACAGCTTTTTCCGCGCAGGGTCGTTTCCTTGAGTTGATAATGATATCCTTCTTTGTACAAATTGACGAACGTGTAGGGATTCATGCTTTGCTGTTCTTCCGGAGTCGGTACACTTACATTGACTTCATCATTCGCTTTCATGTAACTCCATTGCGTTTCGCCGTTGTACCAGGTAATCATATCCGGTGTGGTCATTTGGAATTTGTTGCCTTGAATGCACATCGTGCCCGAGGCTGTCCCTTGCAGGTTGCCTTCGGTGAAATTGTCAGCTTTAAAAGTAGCTTTGACACCGCCTTTGCTCGTAAACAGGGAGGCTGTTTCGTCCAGTATCTTTCGTGCATCGGGCGTTTGCTGCGCCTTTGCCGGGATAAGGGCAAGGCACAAAGCTACTGTCCATAATATCTTTTTCATCTTTTCAGCTTCTTTATCAGGTTATCTTAAATTGTTCAGTCTCATCTCCAAGTCGGTATCGTCTATACACAGCACTTCCCGTGGCTTGCTGCCTTGTGCCGCTCCTACGATACCTGCTTTTTCCAGTTGGTCCATCAGACGTCCCGCACGGTTGTATCCGATAGCGAATTTACGTTGTATCATAGAGGTGGAACCTTGTTGAGTAGCCACGATAAGGCGTGCGGCCTCTTCGAATAGTGGGTCAAGATGGGTCATGTCTACAGCACCTGCGTTACTTTCTTCCCCTTCCATTTCCACTTTGGGTAGTTCGAACGGGCCGAGGTAACTCTGTTGTTTGGCGATATAGGTCGTGATTCGCTCCACTTCCGGTGTATCGACGAAAGCACATTGTACCCGTACCGGTTCGCTACCGCTCAGGAAAAGCATGTCGCCTCGTCCGATAAGTTGGTTGGCTCCCGGGCGGTCCAGAATCGTACGGGAGTCGATCATGGCACTTACTTTAAAGGCCATTCGTGCCGGGAAGTTTGCCTTGATGGTACCCGTAATGATGTTGGTGGTCGGGCGCTGGGTAGCGATGATCATGTGAATTCCCACGGCCCGGGCCAATTGTGCGATGCGGGCGATAGGCAGTTCTATTTCTTTTCCGGCCGTCATAATCAGATCTCCGAACTCGTCGATGACGACTACGATGTAAGGCATGAAACGATGCCCGTTTTCCGGATTGAGTTGGCGGTTCTTGAATTTGGCGTTATACTCTTTGATATTACGGGCACGGGCTTTTTTCAGCAAGTCGTAGCGCGTGTCCATTTCACAGCAGAGGCTTTTCAGCGTGGCCACCACCTTTTGTACGTCCGTAATGATAGGCTCGTCGTCTCCGTCGGCAATCTTCGCCAGGAAATGGTTTTCGATGGGTGAGTAAATGCTGAATTCCACCTTTTTCGGGTCTACCATGACGAACTTCAGTTCCGCCGGATGCTTCTTATATAATAAGGAAGTAATGATGGCATTCAGTCCGACAGATTTACCCTGTCCGGTGGCACCGGCCACCAAAAGGTGAGGCATTTTGGCCAAATCCACCATAAAAACCTCGTTCGTGATGGTTTTACCTAATGCGATGGGCAGTTCGTAGTCCGACTCGCGGAACTTCCGGCTGTTCAGAATACTTTCCATCGACACCATGCGGGGCCGTGCATTCGGCACTTCTATACCGATAGTCCCTTTGCCCGGTATGGGAGCGATGATACGGATGCCCAGTGCGCTCAGGCTCAATGCGATGTCATCCTCCAGATTTTTGATACGTGAGATGCGTACTCCTTTTGCCGGGGTGATTTCGTACAACGTGATGGTCGGTCCCACCGTAGCTTTTATGGAAGATATGCCTACGCCGAAATTCTGGAGCACTTCAATGATTTGGTCTTTGTTTTTGTTTTGCTCTTCCATGTCGATGGGCGCATCTTCATCGTTGCGTTTGTCCAACAGTTCGAGCGTAGGGTAATGGTAATTTTCCAAATCCAGCTTCGGGTCGTAAGGTTCCAAGGCTCCTTTACCGCTTGCGTCGGCAAGTTCCTCTTTTTCTGTTTCCACGATGTCCAGTTCGGGAGTTGCTTTTGGGGAATCGGACTGTTTGTCCGGATCATCCGTTTCTTCTTCTTCGTTCGTTTCGTCCTCTTTCTCTTCCTTAAGCGAGGCGTCCATGTCGAAATTTATGGTGGTTTGAACGGGATACTCTTCCTCCTCTTTTATGCAGTCGGCAGTGTCGTCGGCGGTTTCCGGGGCGGCAGAATCTTCAGCCGGTTCGGTTTCCCCGTCTGCTGCTTTTGCCGGGAGTTTCGACTTGATGTAGTCCACCGGATTCAGGATTCGCCGTACCAATTGTATCGTTTCGCTGCTCAGGTAAGCCAGGTAGGCGACAGCGGTCAGGAGCAGTGCCATAAACGTGCCCACCTTGCCGATACGTTGGTTGAGCCAGTTACTGATAAATAAGCCGTGGTCGCCGCCCGGGTTGATGAAGTTCCAACCACTCAGACCTTCAAACGTTTGTTGAAAGAAATAGGAACAGGTAACAGAAAGCCAGATGATGAGTATGGAACAGTTCAGAAACCATTTCCAAAGCCTGACCTTATAGGCGCGGGTCAGTTTCATGGCTGCAATAATCAGAAAAACGGGAAGGATGAAGGCCGAGAATCCGAAACAGCGGTTTATCCAATAGTTGGCGCAGTAGGCTCCCACGGCTCCGGCATAATTCAGGAATCCCTCCATTGCCCCTTGTTCTATAAGGCATTGGTCCTCCGCGCCGGTAAACAGGTGGGAGGTGAAAGACAACAGCATGAAAAGAGCCAGGATCAAGAGTACCAGTCCGAAAAAAAAGCGTATGGTTTCCTTATGGCCTACCGGTTCTTCTCCCGCATTCAGCACATGTTCTTCCGCTTCTGTCTTTTTTTCGGGCTTTTTTCCTTTTCCTTTCTGTACTTTGTTTCCTAATTTGGTTGTTTGTATCGTCGGATTTTTTTTACTCATCTTGGCTTGTCGGTATGAAAACAGCTACAAAAGTAAATGAAAATCATCAATTTTGCTATTTTTTCGCTCAAATTTTTGTAGCTTTGCGGTTTTTAGAAAATGATGAGAGAGCACCATGAATGTGAATGATAAGAAAACGATAGTATATTCTCGGAATACTGTGGAATTTGTAACCGTGGCAGCCGAATTTTGTGCCTATTTGGAACAATCGGAAGGGAGGAAGTGCCGGGATTTCACGGATACCGTATTAAAACTCTTGCCTTTACTCTATTTGAAGGCTGCCTTGTTGGAGGATATTGAGGGCGCAGAGGACTTTCTTCCCGAAGCTTTCGTTTCGGAGCAGGATTACGAATTTGTCCGTCTGGCACTTTCTGCCTTATTGGGCGAGAAGGACGATTACCTGGATTTTTGCAATGAGGGAGTGAAATTCAGCGACGAGCCGGCCGTAAAAACAATTTCAGAGGATTTGGCGGATATTTATCAGGCATTGAAGAACTTTGTGGAGACCTACCGCATCGGTTTGGAGGAAAACATGTACGAGGCAGTGGCGGAAGTCCGGAACGCGTTCGTGCTGTATTGGGGGCAAACGTTGACGAATGCCATGCGGGCTCTCCATCGTGTCAGGTACAGTCCCGAAGACGATGAAGATGAGGAATTAGATGTAGATTAACCTTTTCAAAATAAGATGAAAACACTGTATAGTAAGTTTGACAAGAAACTTATATCGGCTTTGCCGCGTGCCCTGTTCGAGGGGCGTATTTTTGTGATTCAGACGGAGGCGGAAGCGTCTCGGGCTGTAGATTATTTGTTGGCTTCGGCCGTTTTGGGAGTAGATACAGAAACGCGCCCTTCTTTCCGCAAGGGATGCACGAATAAGGTAGCTTTGTTGCAGGTATCTACCGATGATACTTGTTTCCTGTTTCGTTTGAATCATATCGGAGTGACCGAAAGTGTGAAACGTTTGTTACAGGACGAAAATGTCTTGAAAGTCGGTTTGTCGTTGCGTGACGACTTTGCCTCGCTCCATAAGCGTGGCGAGTTCGAGCCTCGGGCCTTCCTGGATTTGCAGGATTATGTCCGTGCTTTTGGTATCGAGGACATGAGCCTGCAAAAGCTGTATGCCAATATCTTCGGGCAGAAGATCAGTAAAGGGCAGCGTCTCACCAACTGGGAGGCGGACGTGCTGACCGAGGGGCAGAAACTGTATGCGGCTACCGATGCTTGGGCGTGCATACGGTTGTATCGGGAACTGGAAACATTGAAAGAAAATAACGACTATGAACTTGCCGTAGTGCAGGAATCATAAATAAATGAGGGTAAAGACTATGTATAAGAATTTATATTTAAAAAAAGGAAAAGAAGAAAGTCTGGAGCGTTTCCATCCCTGGATTTTTTCCGGAGCCATCCATCATATAGAGGGAGAGCCTGAAGAAGGGGAGGTGGTACGTGTGTTGACGTCCGAGGGCGATTTTATAGCCGTGGGGCATTGGCAAATCGGTTCCATTGCCGTCAGGGTGCTGGATTTCGAGGACAAAGCGGTGGACGGAGCCTATTGGGAAGACCGCCTGCGAGTGGCTTACGACTTGCGATGCGCTATCGGAGTGGCCGGACATGAAAAGGGAAATGATACCTATCGTTTGGTGCATGGCGAAGGAGACTGTTTGCCCGGGCTGGTGGTGGATGTGTATGGAAAGACAGCCGTCATGCAGGCTCATAGCGTGGGCATGCACGTGGCGCGTCACGAAATAGCACGGGCACTTGTGGCCGTGACGGGCGGAACAGTGGAAAACGTGTACTATAAGAGCGAAACCACTCTGCCTTTCAAGGCGGAACTGGGGCAGGAAAACGGTTTTATCGTGGGCGGAAGCACGGAAAACGTGGCGGTAGAGAACGGCTTGAAGTTCCATATAGATTGGTTGAAAGGCCAGAAGACAGGATTCTTCGTGGACCAACGCGACAACCGTTCGCTGTTGGAGCATTATGCCCACGGGCGTGCCGTGCTGAATATGTTCTGTTATACCGGAGGGTTCAGCGTGTATGCCATGCGTGGCGGAGCCACGTTGGTGCATTCCGTGGACAGTTCGGCCAAGGCGATAGACCTGACCCGCGCCAACGTGGAACTGAACTTCCCGGGCGATGCCCGCCACGAGGCGTATGCCGAAGACGCTTTCAAGTATTTGGATGCGATGGGAGACCAGTATGATTTGATTATTCTCGACCCTCCGGCTTTTGCCAAACATAAGGATGCGCTTCGGCAGGCTCTGAAAGGCTATGCGCGTTTGAACGCCAAGGCTTTCAGTAAAATCAAGCCGGGCGGCATCCTGTTCACGTTCAGTTGTTCGCAGGTGGTAAGCAAGGATCATTTCCGTACCGCTGTTTTTACCGCCGCTGCGCAGAGCGGACGTCGCGTGCGTATCCTTCACCAGTTGCATCAACCGGCCGACCATCCCGTCAATATCTACCACCCCGAAGGGGAATATTTGAAGGGGTTGGTACTCTATGTGGAGTGAAAAACAAGGGTCAAATGAAAAATAAAGTTAAATACCATACATTTTTTTGTGCTTAGCTATTGCGTGAATGAAAAAAGCCGTATATTTGCACTGTGTTTTTCATGGTATTAGATTTAAGGTTAATGAAAGATTGGTTGTCGAGATGACAACCTTCTTTTTTTTAAGGGGGTACATCCGTTCGGGTGTACCCCCTTTTCAGTCCGGAGCGTATGAGAGGGAGCGGTTCCGAAAAAATACGATTCTTTTTTTGTTTCCGGCGTGATTTTTCCGTATGTTTGTTCCGTTAAATAGAGAATATCATGGATAATACTGTGGAATATGTGGACGAGACGGGATTGTTGTTCCGTTCTTACCGGAAAGGCGGCGGTTCGGTTACGGACGGGTTGCAGGTCTACCGCGATGGAGTTTTGGTAGGCGATGTAGACGTTCCCCTGGGATTCCGGATGGCCGGTTATGTGGCTCCTTATTATTATTCCTATGTGGTGCCCGACGAAGAGGGAGAGCGGCTGTATATGTTCCGTTTCAAATGGCCTTCCGCACCGGAAGAATAAGTTCCGTGCTCTTACCAGTGTTTTTCGCTCTTCTTTATTTACATGAATCATTCTGCTGAGAATGGAAAATCAATCTCAGCAGAATGAAAAATCGTTTGGCTGAGAACGGAAAATCGTTTGGCGCAGATTGATTCCACGGGTTGTGGAGGAAGCCCGATGATGTTCTTTAAGGGTTTGCTTCTGATTCATTTTGAGAAGGTTAGGTGTACAACACGGGCGGAGGTCTTGTACCTTTTTGAGGTTTTATTTATCTTTACATCCGATGGAATATGATAGAGTGTATGTCGATGAAACAAGTTTGGATTGGAATAGCAGTTTGCTTGTGCCTGTCGTGCACGCGGATGCGAGACGGGCAGGAGGGTGTGGTGCTCGATTTGACGGAGACGGGGACGGATACGTTAGGATTCGGCGACGTTTTCGATGTGGTAGGCGTTGTCCCGTTGGAGACGGCAGACGAATGCCTTTTAGGATATGTGAGTAAGGTGGAAGTCGTGGATGGAAACTATTATGTGCTGGATGGCCAACGGAAGGCGGTGTTCGTCTTCGACGGACAAGGGACGTTCCTGCGTCGCATCGGAATCGTGGGGCACGGGCACGGCGAATACGAGCGTGCCTCGGATTTTACGGTAGACCGCGACCGCGGACGTGTGGTCATTCTCTGCGGCCCCCGGGAGGTGTATATGTATGATTTACAGGGAAGGTTTGTCGGCAAGAAAGATGTCAGTCCTTGGTTGGTCTGGAAGATAGCCTCTTGTCCGGAAGGCTTTGTCGGTTCGACGGAAGACGCCACCTACTCCGAAGGCGAGATGGCTTTTTTGTTTTATGCTTTCGACCCCGAATTTCATGCACGGGGCAAGTGGGTCGGAGTGCGTCGGGACTATGCCATGTCGACGGCCTATTTCCCTTTGCAAAAGGCCGGCGGCAAGGTGTTCGGCTTCGACGGCGCGAGGAATGCCGTCCACGTGTGGGACGGACAGGCCGACAGCGTGAGGACGGCATACGCCGTCCGTTTCGCCTCTCCCATGCCCGGAGGCATGAAAGGCCAGGAGGAATACATGCGGAACATGTTTCTTTACGACGTGTTGATGGGAGGCGCGTGGGGCGGCGACGGTTTGGTGTTGTTTTATTTGCACGAGGCTCATCAGCACGTCGCCGTGTTCGCCCCGGACGGGGAGCGGCGTATGTCGGGGCCGTACCGGGATGTCTTTCCGGACTTGTACGTCGGGCGTGAGGGAGAAGTGCTGATCGTGCCTTCTGCTGCGCGGTTCCTGGAACTTGTACGTCGGCATCCGGATGTAGTGCCCGGTGCACCCGTGTCGGAAGACGGCAACCACGTGGTGTTGCGTTGCAGGTTGAGGTAATCCGCGGTTTGGGATTTTTTAATGGATATTTGTGTCGCTTTTTTTGTCCGCACCGGCATGGAAACGGATTTTTTTGTGTAAGTTTGCATATCATAATAGACTGTGGAATACATAAAACGTGAGAGCTATGAAATTAAAGATGCGCTTGACGGTGATGAACTTCCTGGAATACGCCGTGTGGGGGGCTTATCTGACCTCGATGGGAAGTTATTTGGTGAAAATCGGTATGGCCGAGAATATCGGTTGGTTTTATTCGGTTCAGGGCATCGTGTCTTTGTTCATGCCCGCGCTGATAGGTATTATTGCAGACCGTTGGATGCAGGGGCAAAAGGTGTTGAGCCTCTGTCATTTTCTGGCGGGCGTTTTCATGCTGGGAGCTTCGCTTTATGGGTTTGAAGCCGGTGCGGAAGCTTCATTTTCCACCTTGTTCACTCTTTATTCGTTGAGCGTGGCTTTCTTTATGCCCACTATCGCGTTGGCCAATTCCGTGGCTTATTCCGCCTTGGAGGGAGCCGGTCTGGATACGGTGAAAGACTTCCCGCCGATACGCGTGTTCGGTACGGTCGGCTTCATTTGTTCCATGTGGGCCGTAGATTTGGGCGGTATGCAGGAGAATGCGGGACAGTTCGCCTTTTCCGGTGTTCTGAGCTTGTTGTTGGCGGCCTACGCCCTGACCCTTCCGGCATGTCCGGTAAGCCATGCGGCGGAACGCAAGAGCGTGGTGGAGGCTTTGGGGCTTCGTGCCTTTACGCTGTTCCGGCAAAAGCGTATGGCCTTGTTTTTCATCTTTTCCATGTGTCTGGGCATCTGTTTGCAGATCACTAACGGTTTTGCCAGTCCCTTCATCTTCTCTTTCGGGGGGATTCCCGAATATGCGGATACGTTCGGGGTACAACATGCCAATATCCTGATTTCCATATCGCAAATCAGTGAGACATTTTGTATTTTGTTGATACCGTTCTTTTTGGGGCGTTTCGGCATCAAGCGGGTGATGCTCATAGCGATGTTGGCATGGGTGTTCCGTTTCGGGTTCTTCGCCTTGGGCAATCCCGGGTCGGGCGTGTGGTTGTTTGTCCTGTCCATGCTGGTTTACGGGGTGGCTTTCGACTTTTTCAATGTTTCGGGTTCCTTGTTTGTCGACAAGGAGACGGACATCAGCATACGCAGTAGTGCGCAGGGATTGTTCATGATGATGACCAATGGTTTGGGTGCAACCATAGGAACGTTGTCGGCTCAGGCCGTCATCAATCGTTTTGTGTACGCTTTGCCGGAAACGGCCTCCGGACAAGAGGTCATAGCCGGGTGGAACACCTGTTGGTATATATTTGCAGCCTACGCTTTGGTCGTAGCAGCCTTGTTTGCCATATTTTTTAAGTATAAACATGTAGTTAAAGATGAATGCGGAAGATGAATGAGGCGATAAAAGAACTGAAAGTGGTGACCGTGTCCAAGTGTACGGAAGACGGTGCTGCATACATAGCTGTCCTGAAGGAAAAGGACGGTGAACGTATCTTGCCGGTCTTGATAGAGAGAAGCGAGGCTTACCTCTTGTTGATGAAGATGAAAGGGAATAAAAAGAATGCTTTGCCCTCTTCCATGTCCGACATTATGCGGGCGGCTTTCATGCAATGCAATATGAGCATAGAAGAAGTGCGCATAGCCACTGTGGAGGGAGGCGTAACCTATTGTCACGTCCTTTACCGGCAAGAAAGCGTTTTTCACATGATTCGTTATTGTAAGGCGTCCGATTGCCTGATTCTGGCCTATACGTTCGATTGCCCGATTACCATCGGCGAGGCGTTGCTGGAGCATCAGTATATGCGCGAAGTAGGAGACGGAATGTATTCCATCCCGGTAAATTCGGTGAGCGTGGATGCATTGAAAGAGGCGTTGAAAAGGGCTGTGGAAGACGAGAACTATGAACTGGCCTCGCAGTTGCGTGACGAAATAGAACGACGAAAATGAAGGAAATCCGTTTTTTTTATGCACCGGACGTCGCGGCGGATGCCGAACTGCCGGCAGATGAGGCCGCACATTGCTTGCGGGTCTTGCGCTTGCAGGCGGGCGATGAGATTCGTCTGACCGACGGGAAAGGAATGTTTTATAAAGCCGAGATTACGACGGCCACCGGAAAACGTTGCCTCTTTAAGGTCTTGGAAGCCGTTCCGCATCCCAAGGAGTGGAGCGGGCACCTGCATTTGGCCTTGGCGCCTACCAAGAATATGGATCGGATAGAGTGGTTGGCGGAGAAGGCTACCGAGATCGGCTTCGACGAGTTGACGTTTTTGGATTGCCGCTACTCGGAGCGCAAAGTGGTCAAGACGGAGCGCATAGACAAGATTTTGGTGTCGGCCATGAAACAGAGCCACAAGGCCCGTAAACCGCTGTTGAACGAGATGGAGGATTTCAAGCGTTTTGTGGCCCGCCCCTTCGCCGGACAGAAGTTCATCGCGCATTGTTATGACGAAGCCGATGTGGCCGGTGTGGCCAAGGCGTCCGAAGACAAGGCCATGGACGGTGGAAAGCCTTTTCTGTTGGACGAATTGGATGCCGGACAGGATGCTTTGGTATTGGTGGGGCCGGAAGGGGATTTCAGCATCGACGAGGTGCGGTTGGCGCAGGCTCACGGTTTCCGTTCCGTAAGTTTGGGCCGGAGCCGCCTGCGTACGGAGACGGCGGCGTTGGTGGCTGTCCATCTGATGCACATCCGCCATGCCCGCATGTAAAAGCTTGCAAGATTAACACAATACTGAGATAAAATGAAAAAGAAATGGATATGGGGCGCGGCCGTGGTGTTGGTTTTGGCGCTTTCACTGGGGCTTTACAGGTTTTTCACGGCAGACGATTACCGCCGTGTCCTGCCATCGCGTCCCTTGGCTTTGGCAGCCGTAGACTGGGTGCGCTTGTCGGAAGAAAACGACATGGGCATGCAGGATTGGAAGAAACTGTTGCCGGAAGGACTGGAACCCGGACAGACCGGAATCGACTGGTCGAAGAAAATGTATGCCTTTGTTTCTTCCAAAGAATACGTGGGCTTGTTGGCGGCCGTCAGCGACGAGGCGGACTTGCGGCGTTTGTTGGATGAAGCCGCAAAGAAAGGCCGGTGCACGCCTGTGGAAGACTACCGGGGCTACTCTTGGACGGTATGGGACGGCAGTTGGATGGTGGGTTTCGGTGACGGTGCGTTGCTTATGATGGGGCCGGGACTGAAAGCCGACATGGATGCGTTGCGCTATGACATGCTGGCTTGTTTCAGGCAGAAAGAGGCGGAAAGCGGGATGTCTTCGCCCCTCTTTGCTGAGTTGGACCGTAAGGATGCTTCTTTCCGCGTCGTGTCGCGGTTGGACGTGTTGCCCAACTTTCGCGGTGTGGAATTTTTGGAGGGCTTGCCCGAGCATGCGAATCTGAGCGATGTGTATGTCTGTGCCGGTTTGAACCTCTCTCCGCACGGGGTGACCATGGAGGCGGAAATCAGTTCGCAGAACAGTGACATCAATAAGTATTATGAGCGGTTGGCTTTCTTGGGCAAACCGTTGGACGGCGAATTTGCCGGACGGGTGCCGGAGGATGCTTTGGCATGGGCTTGCGTGAATGTGGACGGCGGCTCTTTGTTGGAGATGTTGCGGCAGAATCCCGTGGCGCGTACGTTCCTGATCGGGCTGAACATGGGTGTGGATGCAGACTTGATTATTCGCAGCATCAAGGGGGACGTGGCTGTTACCGTTCAGGCTTCCGCTTTGCAGAATCCCGGTAATGTCCTCGTGACGGCTCATCTGGCAGAGAAAGACTTTTTGAAAGAAGCCGCATATTGGAAGGAAAGCGCTGCGCGAAACGGCGCTTGGACTTTCCGTGATTTCGGGAACGGCCGCTTTTATTTGGCAGCCAATGGCGTACAGACTTATTTCGGGGTAGAAGGGGAGACGCTCTATGTCACGCCTGAAGAGGAAATGACGGGTTGGGTAAGCAATCCGGAGACAGGGACCCTCTCGGAATGGAACAGCCGGATAAAGGACAGCCGTTTCTTCTTGTGGGTGAATTTGGAACAGGTCAAACGTGACCCGATAATGGGTGCGTTGTGCCGGGAAAGCGGCGTGGACGAAGGCCGAAAGATATTGGATTTGTTCGATGCAGTAGTGCTGAGGTCGTCCGATGCCCGCCGTCTGACCTTGGAGTTGCATACGCGTGGGAACCGGAATCTATTGAAGGATTTATTGAAATAATGGACAAGATAGAATTGAAGAATGCGTTGCCGGAGGTGTTTGCCTTACGGGACGACATCCGGAGCGAGATTTGGCACCGGGAAGTGACGTTCGAGCGGGGGCATTTGTATTTGGTCGAGGCAGGTTCCGGTACCGGCAAATCATCCCTTTGCAGTTATATCATCGGTTATCGTAACGACTATCAGGGTATCATCAGCTTTGACGGGAAGAACATCCGCAATTATAAGGTGAAGGATTGGGTGGAGCTGCGGAAACGTTCGTTGAGTCATTTGTTTCAGGAACTCCGTTTGTTTCCCGAGTTGACAGCTTACGAGAACGTGGCGATTAAAAACAACTTGACGGGATTCAAGAAGAAAAAACAGATAGAAGCTTGGTTCGACGCGTTGGGCATCGGCGACAAGTTGCATGCTCCGGTAAGCCGCATGAGTTTCGGCCAGCAGCAGCGGGTGGCCATGATCCGGGCTTTGGTGCAGCCTTTCGATTTCTTGTTGGCTGACGAACCGATAAGCCATCTGGACGAGGAGAACGGCAGGACGATGGGAGAAATCATGATGGAGGAAGCCCGCTCGCAGGGAGCGGGTGTCATCGTGACCAGTATCGGCAAGCATATCGCATTAGACTACGAAAAGACATTCAGGTTATGAGTTTGGTTTGGAAATTATTGCGTCGGCACGTCAGCGTACCTCAGTTTGCAGGTTTCTTCTTTGCCAATTTGTTGGGTATGCTCATCGTCTTGTTGAGTGTACAATTTTATTATGACGTCCTGCCTGTTTTCACGCAGGGCGACAGTTTTATCAAGAAAGATTATCTGATTGTCTCCAAGCGGATCAGTATGGTCAGCTCCTTCAGTGGCCGGAGCAATACGTTTTCTGCGGCGGACATCGATGAAATCAAGGCGCAGAAGTTTTGCAAGAGTGTAGGGGCTTTCACTTCAAGCCGATATAAGGTGAGTGCGAGCATGGGCGTGGAAGGCATGGCTTACATGAGTACGGAAATGTTCTTTGAATCCGTGCCCGACCGTTTTGTGGACGCAGACCTGAAAGACTGGCACTTCGCGGAGGGCGATCCCGTGGTGCCCATCATTTTGCCGCGCAGCTACCTGACTATCTACAATTTCGGCTTTGCCCAAAGCCGTTCGCTGCCTAAGCTTTCGGAAGGAGTGGTCAGCATGCTGGACTTGAACGTACGTTTGCGGGGCAATGGCCGGGAGGGCGTGATGAAAGGACGGGTCATCGGTTTCAGCAATCGGCTGAACACCATCTTGGTGCCCGAGAGTTTCATGAAGTGGAGCAACAGGCTGTATGCCCCGGACGGGGATGCCGGTCCCACACGGCTTATCGTTGAAGTGTACAACCCGGCAGATGATGCCATCGCGCGTTTCTTGCAGCAAAAGGGATATGATACGGAAGAAGACAAGCTGGATGCCGGAAAGACCACTTATTTCCTGAAAATCGTGTCGGGTGTGGTGATGAGCGTAGGACTGCTCATCAGTGTCTTGTCATTCTACATCCTGATGCTGAGCATTTATCTGTTGGTGCAGAAGAATACGACTAAGCTGGAGAATCTGTTGCTCATCGGTTACAGCCCTTGGCGGGTCGGTCTGCCTTATCAGGTTCTGACGGTAGGAATGAACGTGCTGGTATTGTTGTTGGCCATCGGCTTGCTGACGTGGCTTCGCGGTTATTATCTGGATATGATTCTATTGTTGTTCCCCCAGATGGAGGAGGCAAGCCTTTGGCCTGCATGCGCCTTGGGTGTGGTGCTCTGCGTGGCGGTCAGCGTGCTGAACGTATGTGCCATACAGCGTAAGGTGATGGCCATTTGGAGACATAAAGACTGAGAGACATGGAAGAGTTGTTGCGATTATACGAAGACTGGCGGGGCTGTGCGCCGCAAAGCGTGGAGCGGTTGCCCGGAGCCGGAAGCAATCGTACGTATTACCGGTTCCGGGATGCCGAAGGGGATTCCCTGATAGGCGTGGTGGGTACGTCACGGGAGGAGAACGAGGCTTTCATTTATTTGGCCGGGCATTTCGGGCAGAAACGGTTGCCTATGCCCCGGGTTGTGGCCGTTTCGACGAGCCGTTTGTGCTATTTGCAGGCCGATTTGGGGCATCGAAGCCTGTTCGACGCGCTGTCGGACGGCCGCGAAAAAGGCGGACGTTACGCTCCTGAAGAGAAGGAACTGTTGCGGCGGACGATAGCAGAACTGCCACGCATCCAGTTTGTCGGGGCGGAAGGCTTGGATTTCGGACGGTGTTACCCGATGGCTTCCATGGACAGGACGGCTGTTTTCTTCGATTTGAACTATTTTAAATATTGCTTCCTGAAGACTACGGGACTGGACTTTAACGAGGTGAAGTTGGAAGAGGCGTTTTCGGAGATGGCCAAGGATTTGGTGGGAGACCCGGACAGGCACGCGTTCCAATACCGGGATTTCCAGGCGCGTAACGTCATGTTGGACAGGGACGGGCAGCCCCGTTTCATCGACTTCCAAGGCGGGCGGCGCGGGCCGGTGGAGTATGACGTGGCTAGTTTCCTGTGGCAGGCTTCGGCGCATTACGCCCCGGAGCTGCGCCACGAGCTGATGGCGACGTACCTCGATGCGGCACGGCTGTACACGGACGTGGACGAAGGACGGTTCCGTGAACGCATGCGGCTGTTCGTCTTGTTCCGCACGTTGCAGGTGTTGGGGGCATACGGTTTCAGGGGGTACTTCGAGCGGAAGAAGCATTTCTTAGACAGCATCGCCCCGGCCATACGGAACTTGCGCGAGTGGCTCTCGGAGGGCGAATGTCCTTATCCTTATTTATATGACGTGTTGAGCCGGATGGTGGATTTGCCCGCTTTCCGGACAGAAGTTCCCGCACGGCCGGACGAACCGTGCGGAAAGGATGCGGGAATAGAGCGTGCAGCCGATGTGCTCCGTACGGACATCGGGCCGGCTTCGGTTTCCCGGTACGATGGCCGGGGGCCGTTGGTCGTGCGCGTGTTCAGTTTCTCCTATAAGAAGGGGATTCCCGAAGACACCAGTGGGAACGGAGGCGGTTATGTGTTCGATTGCCGCAGTACGCACAATCCCGGAAGATATGAACCGTACAAAGCCCTGACGGGCTTGGACGAACCCGTTATCCGTTTTTTGGAAGAGGACGGAGAGATTCTGACGTTCTTGGACAGCGTCTACAAATTGGCGGATGCCCATGTGGCGCGTTACCTCCGACGCGGTTTTACCGACCTGATGTTTGCTTTCGGATGTACGGGCGGCCGTCACCGCAGCGTCTATTCTGCCCAACATCTGGCCGAGCATCTGCATGCGAAGTTCGGCATAGAAGTACGGATATGTCATCGCGAGCAAAATATAGAACGGATATTGCCTCCGACGGAGCTATAGCGCAGCATACGTCATTTTCCTGTCTTTATACATTCATCAAGTCGTTCAAGGCTTCGCTCATGCTGGGATGAGTGAAGATGAAGTCGCGCAGGAATGTGTAATCCATTCCGGCCTTCATCGCTATGGCCACGCTGTTGAGCACTTCGCTCGATTCCGGTCCGAAAAGCGTGCAGCCCACAATCTTGTTTGTGTCGGCGTCTATCACCACTTTAAACAGCCCTTCCGTTTCGCCCAATGTGCGGGCTCTTGGAATACCTGCTACGGGCAGCTTTCCGATTTTTACATTCAAGCCCTTGCGGAGGGCTTCTTCTTCGTTTAAGCCGATACGCGACAGAGGCGGGTCGATGAATACGGAATAGCCTACCGGGTCGCGGTCGGCTGTAGAACGGGTGGAGTCTCCGAAAAGGTCTTCACGGATGATGCGGTAATCATCCAATGAGATGTAGGTGAACTGTAATCCGCCTTTCACATCGCCGATGGCCCATACGTGCGGATTGGTGGTCTGCAAGCGTTCGTTCACTTTGACGGCTCCGTGCTCGTCCGTTTCTACTCCGGCTGCTTCCAGATTCAGCCCTTCCGTGAAGGGGCGTCGGCCGGTAGCCAATAATATGGCGTCGGCTTCCAGATGGAAAGGTTCTCCGCTGACAGCATCACGGACTGCTATTTCTTTTCCCGCTATACTCTGTACTTTAGCATTCATCCGGAAGGTGATACCTTTCTTTTCCAGTACATCTTTTACGATGTCTGCCACGTCCCGGTCTTCCCGCGGAATCAAATCGGCATGTCCTTCGAGCACGGTCACTTGCGAACCGAAAGAGGCATACATCGAAGCAAATTCCAGTCCGACATACCCTCCACCGATAACAGCCAGTTTTTTCGGAAGCTCTTTCAGTTCCATGATAGAAGTGCTGGTGAAAACGTGCGGATTGCCTTTGATTCCTTCTATGGGCGGAATGATGCTTTCCGCTCCCGTATTGATGAAGATGCGAGGAGCTTGCAACGTTTCTTTTTCTCGCCCTGAGAGGCTTACCTCCACCTTGTCCGGACCGGTAAAACTTCCCGTTCCGGTATACACTGTGATGTTCGGATGATGGGTCAAGTTATCGTAATTCTTTTGGCGTAATAGGGATACAACATCCTCCTTTTGCCTGATGGCTTGAGCATAGTAGTTCTTTTGGTCCGTCCACGAAACGCCATGCGGAGCCAGTTTGGCTGCATGAACCAAGGTTTTTGTAGGGATACATCCGATGTTGATACAGGTACCTCCGTACATTTTGTCCGAACGTTCTATCATTGCCACTTTATGCCCTCGTCGAGCCAGTTCGGCAGCCAGCGTCTTTCCGCCTTTGCCGAATCCTATGATAATGTCATCATATTGTTTCATCATACTGTCTTTTTTATTTGGTTTAATACTCCTTTGGCACTGTCGGCCAGCACCACGATGGTGCCGGCCAGTATGGCCGTATCCTTTATCACCAGTCGTCCGGCTCCGCTCAACAGTGGGAATCCGTGTTCGCCGCTTCCTAAATCGGGCACCCATACCTCGGGAGTGGTCACAAGGAAAGACAAAGTGCCCAGCGTCATGATGATGGCCAGTCCGGCTCCGGCTAATCCGAGTTTAGGGGAGAAGATACCCAGAAAAGTAAGGATACCGATAGTCATAATCAGGATGCCTAACCCGCGGGAAAAAACATACGTACGATTGGTCTCGTGCCACTGGTGTTTGGCTGGGTCGAATTCGCCTTCTTTCAGTTTGTATTCCTTATATTCGGGGGCATTTTCAGCATAGAAAAAACTCATGAAAGGGCTGTTGGCTACAAAGGGTACGATACCTTCCGCTTCGTAGTTCCAGAATTTCAGACCGCCGATCCATACGAAGATAATCAGGATGGCTACACGAATCAGGTGTATGCCCAGCTTTTGGGAAGATGCGGCCCATGTAAGAGTGGCCACAAACAAGGATTTTAATTTTCTCATAGTCTGTAATGTTTAGAATTTGACTTTGCAAAGATGCGGATTTCTTCCGTTTGCCGAAATAGCAATTTAACTGTCAGAGTTGGCTATACTTCCTTTTTCTCTTCTCTTCGGAAGTCGGAGATGCTTTTTTGATTCATTTTCTTGAAAAAACGGCTGAAAGTAGCCAAATCTTCAAATCCCAGTATTTCGCTGATTTCCTTGGCGCTCTTCGAGGTATAGAGCAACAGGCGGCGGGCTTCGGCATCCACCCGTTCGTGTATGATGCGCAGCGGTGAGTTCAGTCCGTAGAGCGAAAAGAGGTTGGAAAGGGTCTTGGGAGAACGGTAGAGCATTTCCGCATAGTCCTGCACCTGCTTCTTTTCTTTGAAATGGTTGTCCACCAGCACGTAAAACTGACGGATGATGTCGAAGCCGTTTTCCCGCTCTTGGTCGACTTCCAATCTCAGGCGCGCCATGCGGGTGCATACGATAATGAACCGTTTCAACAGTATACGGAGCATTTCCTCTTGCAGGTTGTCGCGGACGGTGCATTCTTCACGCAGAGTTTCAATGATATGCTCCAGGAGTCTCGATTCCGTGAGGGTAAGTTTCAGCCTCATGACGTTCGACGAGCCGTGGAACAGAAAGCCGTTGCACGACACCTCGTTGTCGTGTCCGTAGATACAGTAGAAGTTACTGTTGAAGAGCAACGACAGGTAATCGCCCTCTGCGCGCAGCATGTCCACGTGGTGCAAGGGAGACAGCGAGATGATTTCGTTTTCTTTCAGATGCATGACTACGTGGTCTATTTCGATGTCCAGGCTTCCGTGCCGCACCCAGATGAATTTGTAGAAGCCTTTGTTACGTTGTAAGCCCGCGTCTTCATGAAAGCGGGAAGTCAGGGCGATGGTTCCGTCCAAACGGGTCTTTAACTGGAATTCCATATCGTCGGTTTTTAGTTCATCGGGTAAATATAGGTTTATTTCGCGGACTGAAAAAGGGATGGAGACGATTTCTTCGTTCCATCCCTTCATTTTCAGTGTCAGTATAGCAAGTCATGCTGTCACGCAGACCGGACTTTACGGTTTTGCGTTTAAAAGAACCTCGTCTATCATTTTTTTAAGTTCTGTTTTGGGCATGGCACCTTGAGTGACGGTCGGTTTGCCGTTCTTTGGAATCCACAACAGGGTGGGGATACTGCGTATGCCGAACGTGGCCGCCAGTTCCTCTTCCTTGTCCACGTCTACTTTGTAGATGTAGATTTTGCCGTCATATTCCTTTGCCAACTCTTCCAACACCGGGGCAAGAGCCTTGCACGGGCCACACCACGTAGCGTAGAAATCTACGATACACGGTTTGTCACCTTCATATTTCCAGTCGTTGGGATTGGTCTCGTAGTTATATACCTTGTTTAAGAACTCTGTTTTGGTTAAATGAACGATTTCCATATTTGCTCCTTTCTTATTTGGGTTTTTACTTTCTTTGTTGTTGGCGCATGCGTTGAGGCCTAATGCCAGACACAGCGCGGCGATAATGGGCTTTATCAGTTTCATAATTCTACGTTTTGTGAATACTTTTATTGAACATTGCAAATATCCGATAAAAATCCGGATAATCGCATAGCAATTCTACCGGAAAAGTTAGCAAAACCTCCCGTTAGGGATTTTTGGCTTATTTTTCCGCTTACGGAATGGGTATTGGGCAGAGGAGGAAGTGGCGGTTGCTTCCGAAGTAGAAACTGTTGATATTTTTATTTATATCTAATCGGCTGTGTGTCAGTGTGTAGAGACTTGCTGAGAAATCTGCGCCAAACGATTTTTCAATCTCAGGCGAACGATTTTTCGTTTGGCTGAGATTGATTTTTCGTTTGCCGCAGAACGTTTTTTGTATATTCTTTTGTTACATCTTGCCTGTCAATATCTCCTTGCGCAAGAATCCGTAGACGTAAACGGGACTTTGGAAATAAAGACCGGACCTTGTGTCCTTTAGTTTGGCGTAGGTTTCGGATTGGTATAGGGCGTCTAACGCTCCGTGCAGTGACATTTTCTGTTCGTCTACTAACATGACGACTAAGTCACGTGCCATACATTCTTTCATATATTCAATCTCGCTCATATTTTTTCTAAAAGGTCTATGGCACGTTGCGTGCCGAAAAAGTATTGGAAAGTGATGCTTTTCATGAAAGCCAATTTTTTGAGAAAGGTGTCGAAATCTATGTTGCCTTCCATGAAGTTGCGGATTTGTACTCCGACTTTGTCGTTGGCTATAGGGCCATATACAATGTCGTGGGCATGTATGTTTTCCTTTTGTGTGTTTCTTCGGTTCGCTAAAACGAAATTGGCCCATTCACGAGAATATTTTTGGAAACATAAATAATTCAAAGTGCCTGAAGAGAGCATACTTTCGTCAAATTTAAAGGAGTGTACGATTGGTGTACCTCCTAATTGTATTGATTTGAAAACCGCAAAGTCATATGCTTGGCTCTCACTGTCGGAAAGATAGAATCCTTTACCGAAATCTTTTCCCTTGTGGGAAGCTGACAAGTCGATAGTCGAAAAATTTATGTTTGTTCCGTGATACAAAATCATACTAAAGCCCCTCCGTGGCGTTGGCAAAGGGCGGTCAGACCTTCGATGATATCATCGAAGCTTTGTGTGTGTGCCACGTCGTACTGGTTTTCCAGGAAGTCGATGGCTTTATAATGGTTCAGGTAGCGGTAGGCTTGCTCTTCTTCCAACTGATGTCGCTTGGCAAATTCGTGGATGGCGATAACGATATATTCGGCCATGTCTTTCAACTTTGCATCCATAGTGTATCGTTTTTACAAAAATACGGATTATTCCGTGGATGGCCAATGTTTTTATTCTTTTTTGTTCGGAAGGATAAAACGTGTGAAATGTGATGTCTTGAATGAGATTATATCAGTATATTTGCAAATATGAAAGCCATGATTTTTGCAGCGGGGTTGGGAACCCGCCTGAAGCCTTTGACGGACACGATGCCGAAAGCACTTGTCCCGGTGGGAGGAAAACCCTTGTTGGAGATATTGATTCGTAAACTGGTGGCTTCCGGATTTGCGGAGATTGTGATTAATGTGCATCATTTTGCCGACCAGATTATACGCTTTGTGGAGGAACATGATGCTTTCGGTGCGGATATTCGTTTTAGTGACGAGAGCGGGAAGCTTCTGGAAACAGGAGGAGGCATCAAGAAGGCCATACCTCTTTTATTGGAGAGCGGTGTCGCGGAACGCCCGTTTCTGGTACACAACGTGGATATATTGAGCAATGTGGATTTGCAGGATTTTTATCGGCACGGGGCAGGAGCGGCGGCTTTATTGCTGGTGAGCGAACGGCAGACGCAACGTTATCTGTTGTTCGATGAGGAAAACCGTCTGGTAGGGTGGACGAACGTCAAGACCGGAGAGGTGAAGTCGCCTTACAAGGGGCTGGACGTGGAGGCTTGCCGGAAGTATGCTTTTGCCGGTGTGCATCTGTTTTCTCCGCGGTTGTTCCCTTATTTCGATGCGTGGCCGGACAAGTTTTCTGTGATTGACTTTTATCTTTCGGTGTGCGATCGGGAGCCGATTTATGCTTATCCTTCTCCCGGGCTTAAAATACTGGACGTGGGGAAACAAGATGCTCTGGAGAAGGCGGAGGATTTCTTAACGGGAGAGTGTTGTCAGTCTCGATAATTTGTTGTACTTTTGCGCACAAAATCAGATAAAAATCTTTTTATGCAACAGAAAATCATCATTCTTGATTTCGGGTCACAGACTACACAGCTTATCGGACGTCGTGTCCGGGAGTTGGATACTTTCTGTGAGATATTGCCTTATAACAAGTTCCCGAAAGAAGATCCGTCGGTTATCGGTGTGATTTTAAGCGGTTCGCCTTTTAGCGTATATGATAAGGAAGCGTTTAAAATCGACTTGGACGAAATTCGCGGGAAATATCCGATATTGGGTATTTGCTATGGCGCGCAGTTCATGAGTTATACTTTGGGCGGCAATGTGGAACCGGCCGGAACGCGTGAGTACGGTCGTGCCAATTTGGCTTCGTTCGACAAGGAGAATCCTTTGTTCAAGGGATTTGAGGAGCACTCTCAAGTGTGGATGAGCCATGGCGATACCATTACGAAATTGCCCGAGGGCTTTAAGGTGATAGCTTCTACCGACAAAGTCGTGAACGCCGCTTATCAGGCAGAGGGAGAACCGCTATGGGGTGTGCAGTTCCATCCGGAAGTGTTTCATTCCGTACAGGGAACGCTGTTGCTGAAAAACTTTGTAGTGGACATTTGCGGCAGCAAGCAGGATTGGAGTGCGGCTTCGTTCGTAGACACTACGGTGGCCGAGTTGAAAGCGCAGTTGGGAGACGACCGGGTGATTCTCGGATTGAGCGGTGGTGTGGATTCTTCCGTGGCCGCAGTGTTGCTGAACAAGGCTATCGGTAAGAATCTGACCTGTATCTTCGTAGACCACGGGATGTTGCGTAAGAACGAGTTCAAGAATGTGTTGCACGACTACGAGTGTCTGGGGCTGAACGTGATTGGCGTGGACGCCAGTGCGAAGTTCTTCAAGGATTTGGAGGGAGTGACCGATCCGGAGCAGAAGCGTAAGATTATCGGCCGAGACTTCGTAGAGGTGTTCGATGCGGAAGCCCGGAAAATAACCGATGCCAAGTGGTTGGCGCAGGGAACGATTTATCCCGACCGTATCGAGAGCCTGAATATTACGGGAAAGACCATCAAGAGCCATCACAACGTAGGCGGTTTGCCTGAGGAGATGCACCTGCAACTCTGTGAACCGTTGAAGTGGTTGTTCAAGGACGAGGTACGTCGCGTAGGGCGTCAGATGGGAATGCCGGAACATTTGATTACCCGTCATCCGTTCCCCGGACCGGGATTGGCCGTGCGCATCTTGGGTGATATTACGCCGGAGAAGGTACGGGTTTTGCAGGATGCCGATGACATTTTCATCCAAGGGTTGAGAGACTGGGGATTGTACGACCAAGTCTGGCAGGCCGGTGTAATCCTGTTGCCCGTGAAAAGCGTGGGCGTGATGGGGGACGAGCGTACGTATGAACGCGCTGTAGCCCTGCGTGCCGTGACCAGTACGGATGCGATGACAGCCGATTGGGCACATTTGCCTTACGATTTCATGGCGAAGGTGAGCAATGATATAATAAATAAGGTGAAAGGAGTGAATCGTGTATGTTACGATATCTCTTCCAAACCGCCTTCGACGATAGAATGGGAATGACAATCGTATACCGATATATGGTTGATAATAGCCTCAACTTTTGCAGTTGGGGCTATTTTTCATGTCGGAGTTTATTAAAATGAAATAAAAATCATATCAGAATGAACAGATTGGGCATAAAGGTTTTGTTGTGGTGTGCGCTGCCTGCTTTGACCGGTAGGGCACAATCCGACACGACGTTGACTTATCGTGTCGAGGCCTCTGCGAATGTCAGTTCCGGAGATTATGCACCGTTGTGGTTTACGGCCAATCGGAACGGTCTGTCGAGCCAGAAACCGAACAGTGCTTATTTGCGTGCGGGGCTTACTTATCGTAAATCTTTTAATCATGGTTGGCGGATTGGAGCCGGGTTGGATTTGGCTGCGGCCGTGAACAGTCCTTCCGAATTTATCGTGCAACAGGCTTATGCAGACTTTTCGTGGAGAGTTCTTAATTTGAGTATCGGGAACAAGGAACGCAATCCGTTGGGGAAGAACCCGCTGTTGAGCAGCGGCGGAATGGTGGAAGGAAACAATGCGCGACCTGTTCCTCAGATAAGGGCAGAGATTGCGGATTATTATACGGTGCCGGGAACGAAGGGATGGTTTGCTTTTAAAGGCTATATCGCTTACGGACGTTTTACGGACGACCGTTGGCAGCGTGATTTTGCGGGGACAAACCACCAGACTTACGTGGAGGACATTCTTTATCACAGCAAGGAGTTGATGTTTAAGGTGGGAAACAAGGAAAGGTTTCCTTTGGAAGCTGAAGTCGGTATGCTGATGTCGGCTCAATTCGGAGGAACGCAGCATACCTTCTCTTTGAAAGACGGTGAGTGGAAAGAGACCGTGTACGAGATGCCTCATGGATTGAAGAATTATGCCAAAGTCTTTTTTGCCCAAGCCGGGGGAGACGGCACTACCGGGGGAGATCAGGTGAATGTGGAAGGCAATCATGTGGGCAGTTGGAACTTTGCGTTGAATTATTATTGGCACGATTGGAAGTTCCGTGCATATTATGAACATTTCTTTGACGACCATTCACAAATGTTCCTCCAATACGGACGTTGGAAAGACGGGCACTTAGGATTTGAGATTACTTTGCCCAGAAACCGTTGGGTCAATACATTGCTTTGGGAAGGATTGGCCACGAAAGACCAGTCGGGTCCTATTTTGTATGACGGAGACGAACGTTTTCCGGGAGCGGCTTTTCCTGGTATGCAAGTGAGTGCTTGTGACGATTACTACAATAATTTCTTTTATCAGTCTTGGCAACATTATGGTCTGGGTGTCGGTAACCCATTGTTGCCCGGACCGATCTACAACCGCGACGGTAGCCTTAAGTTCCGGAGTAACCGCGTGCGTGCCAATCATTGGGCTTTCAGCGGGACACCGTCTGACGAGTGGGCCTATCGCGTACTGATGTCGTATGCGCTTCATTGGGGAACATACGTCAATCCTTTGGATAAGATCTGCAAACAGTTCAGTTCGCTGTATGAAGTGACGTATTCGCCCAAGGCATTGTCCGGATGGCATTTTTCCGTTTCGGCGGCCGTGGATCACGGTGATTATCTCGGTAATAGCGGCGGTGGTATGATAACCATAAGAAAGGAGGGGATATGTATAAAATAAACAGTTTGGTTTTTAAATGGATTTGTTTCTGTCTGCTTGTTCCGTTCTGTTTGTCTTGTACGGATAAGGCTCCGGAATATCCAGACTTGGAAGGATATTGGAAACAAGAGTGGATAGAGGATAAGGCTACGGACGGGCAATCGGAATGTAATCGCCTTTTTTGGGCATTTCAGCTCGGAGTGTCCGAGATTCGGGATTTGGGTGGAAACGGTTATGGGACGTACGTGTGCAGGTATGATTATAATGAGGGAGCTGCTACCTTGCGTATGTATAATTTCAGGGTAAAAGGGAGCCAGTCTCAAGAAGCGGATGTGGATAAACTGAAACATTTCGGTATACCTTCCGGAGATGTGACATTTGAGGTCGTACGGCTCGACGGTGACCATATGGTGCTACGCTCGGGAGGGACTTCCTTGTATTTTCGTTCCTTTTAATTTTTTCCTCTTTTATATGCTCTATTTCAAAAGAAATTCATAAATTTGCAGTGCGCAAGCGGAGGGAGGACAGACTTCAAAATGCTCATGCTGCAAAATAGTAGAAAAGAGTTAAATAACTTATATTAGAACCTTTAATTTTAAAGATTAAGTAAAATGATTAAAGTAGGTATTAATGGTTTCGGTCGTATCGGCCGTTTCGTATTCCGTGCTGCTCAGAACAGAAGCGACATCCAGATCGTAGGTATCAATGACTTGTGTCCGGTAGATTACTTGGCTTACATGCTGAAGTATGACACTATGCACGGTGCTTTCGAGGGTACAATCGAAGCTGATGTTGAAAACAGCAAGTTGATTGTGAACGGCAAGGCAATCCGCGTAACTGCAGAACGTAATCCGGCTGATTTGAAGTGGAACGAAATCGAGGCTGAATATGTAGTTGAGTCTACTGGTTTGTTCCTGACTCAGGAAAAGGCTCAGGCTCATATCGATGCAGGTGCTAAGTACGTAGTTATGTCTGCTCCTTCTAAGGACGCTACTCCGATGTTCGTTTGCGGTGTAAACTTCGACAAATACGTAAAGGGTACTCAATTCGTTTCTAACGCTTCTTGTACGACAAACTGTTTGGCTCCTATCGCTAAGGTTTTGAATGACAACTGGGGTATCACAGACGGTTTGATGACAACTGTTCACTCTACTACTGCTACTCAGAAGACTGTTGACGGTCCTTCTATGAAGGATTGGCGTGGTGGTCGTGCTGCTTCTGGCAACATCATCCCGTCTTCTACAGGTGCTGCTAAGGCTGTAGGTAAGGTTATTCCTGAATTGAACGGTAAGTTGACCGGTATGTCTATGCGCGTTCCGACTTTGGACGTTTCTGTAGTAGACCTGACTGTAAACTTGGCAAAGCCGGCTAAGTATGATGAAATCTGCGCCGCTATGAAGGCTGCTTCAGAAGGCGAATTGAAGGGTGTGCTGGGTTATACTGAAGATGCAGTGGTTTCTTCTGACTTCTTGGGTGACACTCGTACTTCTATCTTCGATGCTAAGGCTGGTATCGCTTTGACTGATACTTTCGTTAAGGTGGTTTCTTGGTATGACAATGAAATCGGTTATTCTAACAAGGTATTGGAATTGATCGCTCACATGAAGAAGGTTAACGGTTAATCCCGTTTTCTACGATAAAATTGAAGCCATCTTCCTTTTGGGAGGGTGGCTTTTTTCGTATCTTTGCTTTTGTTATTATAATATGGTAAACGGCGATACGATGAAATATGATCTTATTACGATATTAGGGCCTACGGCATCGGGAAAGACTGTATTGGCTGTAGCTTTGGCTTACGAACTGAAGACGGAGATAATTAGCGGAGACAGCAGGCAGGTGTACAGGCGTATGGATTTGGGAACCGGAAAAGACTTGAAAGATTATGTTGTCGATGGTCACTTTGTTCCTTACCATTTGATTGATATCGTGGAGCCAGGTACGAAATATAATTTGTTTGAGTATCAGCGGAATTTTTTGAAAGTTTATGAAGCGTTGAAAGCGCGTCGTATGCTTCCTATATTATGTGGAGGTACAGGTTTATATATCGAGTCCGTGTTGAAAGGATATAATCTGATGCCCGTACCGGAAAATCCGGATTTGCGTGCAAACTTGGCTCAAAAGAGCCTTCCCGAACTGACAGAGATACTGAGTTCATATAAGGTGCTTCATAATACGACGGATGTCGATACCGTAAAACGTGCGATACGCGCGATAGAAATAGAAGAGTATTATCGTTTGCATCCTACGGAAGCAAGGGCTTTTCCCGAAATCCGTTCCTTGGTCATAGGAGTGGACATAGAGCGGGATTTGAGACGTAATAAAATAACGAAACGTCTGAGACAACGTTTGGACGAGGGGATGATTGATGAGATAAAAGGACTGTTAGACGAAGGGATACCGGCGGAAGACCTGATATATTATGGTTTGGAATATAAATATCTGACACGGTATGTACTCGGAGAGTTGACGTATGAGGAGATGTTCTGTGGATTGGAAACCGCTATCCATCAGTTTGCCAAGCGACAGATGACTTGGTTTCGCGGAATGGAGCGTCGTGGCATCAAGATAAACTGGTTGGACGCAGGTTGGCCGATGGAACAGAAAATCGGCCAGATTAAAGATTGGCTGTTGCAGTGAAGATTTAGAAGAAGATTCAAGTAGAGAATAAATAGTTTTGTGTATATTTGTGCGTTTTTAGTGAATTGAATTATGGAACCATCAAGATGGGGGATTATATATTGTCCGAAAGACGGTGTCCGTCATATACATAAAGAGTGGGAGGCTATACGCTCATATTTGACGGAGAAAGGCGTACTTTATGATTTCGTGCAGAGTGAAGGGCCGAAATCCGTAGAACGCTTGGCGGCTATGCTTGCTTCCAATGGTTACACGACGATTGTCATTGTGGGAGGCGACGCGGCGTTGAATCGTGCGTTGAACGGAGTGTTATCGCAAGGAGAGGAGGTTCGTCGTAGCGTTGCTTTCGGGGTTATTCCTAACGGATGGGGAAATGATTTTGCACATTTTTGGGGTTTCGAGGAAGATAATTACAAGCAAACGATAGATTGGCTGATAAAGCGAAGAATCCGTAAGGTGGACGTAGGGTATTGTGTGCCAGAGCGGATGGAGGACAGCCATCCCCGTTTCTTTTTGAATTGTGTGAACGTCGGTCTGGTGGCAAACATTATGAATATCAAGCACAAGACACGCCGTTTTTGGGGAATGCTGACCCTTTCTCATCTATCGTCTATGTTTTTGTTGCTGTTTCAGCGTATGGAACACAAGATGCATTTCAAAGTGAATTTGGATGACATCGACAAAAGTGTGATGACGGTATGTATCGGTAGTGCCAGAGGCTATGGCCAGACTCCGAGCGGAGTTCCGTACAATGGATTATTGGATGTTTCAGTCGTGTCGCATCCGGAAATCAGCCAGATGGTGGAAGCTTTATGGATGCTTTTTCGTGGGCGCTTTTTGAATCATAAAGCCGTGAAGTCGTATAGAACTAAGGAAGTGGACTTTTTTGATAACGGAAAGGCAATGATTAGTTTGGATGGAGCAGTATGGGAAAATGGTTCTACGCCCATGAAAATAGGTATACATCAGGAATGGGTGAATTTCATTATACCGGGTTGAACGGCTCGGAGCCGACAACCATGAGAACTATCCTATTTTGGATATCTTTTCCAATCTGTCTTCCGATATAATTTTGATTTTCCGGCCGTCTATCGCAATGATTTTCTCTGAAGCGAAATTCGTCAATGTGCGAATGGCGTTGGAGGTTGTCATGTTGGACAGACTGGCCAAATCTTCGCGGGATAGATAGATGCTGAGCGTGCAACCATCTTCTTCCAACCCGTAGCTCTCCTTCAAAAAAAGAATCGACTCGGCCAACCGTCCCCGTATATGTTTTTGAGTCAAATTGACCGTACGTTCGTCGGCTATACCCAAATCTACAGATAATTGTTTGATGAAGAACCACGCCAAGTCGTTATTGTTACTTACCAACTTCGTGATGGTAGTCATAGGAATCATGGCTATCGTTGAGGCTTCGAATGCGGCTGCAGCAGTCAGAAATTCCTGATGGGCAAAATACGCACGATAAGCAAAGTATTCTACGGGCTTGATGACGCGAATGATTTGATTACGCCCGCTGACACCGTTCTTGAATATTTTTACCTTTCCGGATAAAAGACACATAAGTTGAGTCGGGAATTCACCTTCACTGTAAATCGCTTCGTTTTTTCTAAATGTATAAACCGTGAGGTTTTCTGTTAAATATTCGCGTTGTTCTGGGGTGAGTGGTTTACATAAATCAGAGATTTTTTCCAGAATCTCTTTGTTGTCCATTTCCTTTTTGACCATAAATCAAATCTGCTGCAAATTATGTTTTACGACACAAAATTACTAAATCTTGATAGATTCATGAAATCTTAAGATTATAAAAACATATTCTACAGCATATTTTTATGAATTCTTAAAAATATGTTATCAAAAAATTTCGTGCATAATTGGATTTTTATTATTTTTGGGTTGCATAAATAAAAACAGAGACAAAATAAACAGTAAAGTGAAAACCTTATATATAATTTCTAGACTATGAGTTACATTCATTTTGATAAGACTCTGATGACCAATTTGGAGGAAGCGTTACCCAAAGAGATTTTGAGGTCTAATCGCTCGGGTGCTTATTCTTGTTCTACTATCGTGGATTGTAATACAAGAAAATATCATGGTTTGTTGGTCGTCCCGATACCGGAATTGGGCGATGAGAATTATGTGTTGCTGTCTTCGTTGGACGAGACGGTGGTGCAACACGGGGCTGAGTTTAACTTAGGGCTTCACAAGTATCAAGGGAACAATTTCAGTCCGAATGGTCATAAGTACATTCGAGAATTTAATTGTGATCAGGTGCCTACTACAATCTATCGTGTAGGAGGGGTGGTTCTGAAGAAAGAAAAGGTGTTTCAACATTATGAAAACCGCATTATCATCCGTTATACGCTTTTGGACGCCCATTCCGAAACGACTTTGAAGCTCCGTCCATTTCTGGCATTCCGTTGTGTGAGGGAGTACACACATGAAAACACAAGGGTGAACCGGGACTATCAAGAAGTGTCGAATGGTATCAAAACTTGTATGTATGACGGTTATCCCGAGCTTTACATGCAGTTGAACAAGAAAAACGATTTTGTTTTTCAGCCGGATTGGTATCGTGGAGTGGAGTATCCGAAAGAATTGGAGAGAGGATATGCCTTTAATGAGGATCTCTATGTGCCCGGTTATTTTGAACTGAAGATTAAGAAAGGCGAGAGTGTGGTCTTTTCCGCCGGGTTGTCTGAGATAAAGACCACTCAGTTGAAACAGATAGCAGATTTTGAAGCGAAGATCCGTACTCCACGGGATAATTTCTATCATTGTCTGGTAAATTCTGCACATCAATTCTATTATCATGTAGACGGAGAGAATTATATTCTGGCTGGTTATCCATGGTTTAAATGCCGTGCTCGTGATATGCTGATTGCTTTGCCGGGATTGACTTTGGTCAATGAAGAGGTGGAGCAGTTTGAAATGTGCATGAAGACGGTGGAAAAAGGCATTCGGGAATTTATGGCCGGCGAGCCGTTGAGCGTAAAAATACATGAAATAGAACATCCGGATATTCTTTTGTGGGCGGTTTGGTGTATTCAACAATATGGTAAGATAGTTTCTTTGCAGAAATGTGTCGAGAAATATGGCCTTTTGGCCAAGGACATCATGATGTATCTGAGTACAAGCTCTCATCCCAATTTGAAAGTCAGAGAAAACGGATTGGTATACGCTCAGGGGAAGAGTAAAGCCGTGACTTGGATGAATTCTACAGCAAACGGCCGTCCTATTGTACCGAGAAGCGGCTATATCGTGGAGTTCAATGCCTTATGGTATAATGCATTGAAGTTTAGCGAGGAGATATGTCAGATGGTAGGGCGTAAAGAAGAGGAGGCTCATTTTGCGGCCATGGCTGTGAAGGCGGAACAGGCGTTTAAGGACGTGTTTTTGAACCAATACGGATATTTGTTCGATTACGTAGACGAGAAAGACCAAGAACAAGATTGGAGTGTCCGTCCCAATATGATATTCGCTGTGGCGCTTGACTATTCTCCTTTGAGCCTTCCGGAGAAGAAAACGGTTTTTGATATTTGTACAAAGGAGTTATTGACTCCCAAAGGGCTTCGTTCACTGAGTCCCAAGAGCGGAGGATATAATCCGATGTACGTCGGCCCGCAAGTCCAGCGTGATTATGCTTATCATCAAGGTACGGCATGGCCTTGGCTGGCTGGCTTTTATATGGAAGCCTGCTTGCGTCTGTATAAAAAGAGCCGTGTAAGTTTTGTGGAACGTGTGTTGGTGGGCTTTGAAGAGGAAATGTTTTCGCATTGCGTCGGTACCATACCGGAACTGTTCGACGGGAATCCGCCTTATCATGCTCGGGGAGCCATATCCTTTGCGATGAATGTGGCTGAGATTCTCCGTGTAGTGAAATTAATCGAAAAATACGATATATAAAGACAGGAGGAACTGAATATGAAAGTATTAATGTTTGGTTGGGAGTTTCCTCCTCATATTCTTGGAGGACTCGGTACGGCAAGTTATGGTCTGACGAAAGGTCTTTCTTTGCAGCCCGATATGGATATCACTTTTTGTATTCCGAAACCTTGGGGAGATGAAGACCAAAGCTTTATGAGGATTATAGGTATGAACAGCGTGCCTATCGTTTGGCGTGATGTGGATTGGAATTATGTAAACAGCCGGGTGGGCAGTTACATGGATCCGCAACTGTATTATGATTTACGCAATCATATTTATGCCGACTTTTCATATATGTATGTGAATGATTTGGGCTGCATGGAGTTTTCCGGTCGCTATCCGGACAACCTGCACGAGGAGATCAACAATTATTCCATCGTGGCAGGAGTTGTAGCCCGGCAGCAGCAGTTCGACATCATTCATGCACACGATTGGTTGACCTATCCGGCGGGCATCCATGCCAAGCAAGTCAGCGGGAAGCCATTGGTGATTCATGTGCATGCCACGGACTTCGACCGGAGTCGTGGAAATGTGAATCCCACGGTCTACAGTATCGAAAAGAACGGTATGGACCATGCGGACTGTATCATGTGCGTGAGCGAGCTGACGCGCCAGACGGTGATTAACCACTATCATCAAGATCCGGCAAAGTGTTTTGCCATGCACAATGCCGTGTATCCGTTGGCACAGGAGCTTCAGGAGATTGTGGACCAGAGGAAACCTTACTCGGAACGCAAGGAGAAAGTCGTGACTTTCTTGGGGCGTATTACCATGCAGAAAGGACCTGAATATTTCATCGAAGCGGCCAAGCGAGTGTTGGACCGTACACACAACGTACGTTTTTGCTTTGCCGGTAGCGGTGATATGATGAACTCCATGATTGAGATGGCGGCAGCCTACGGGATAGCCGACCGTTGTCATTTTCCCGGTTTTATGAAAGGGAAACAGGTGTTCGAATGTTTCCGTGACAGCGATGTGTATGTGATGCCTTCCGTGTCGGAGCCGTTTGGAATATCCCCGCTCGAGGCGATGCAAAGCGGAGTGCCTTCCATTATCAGCAAACAATCCGGTTGCGCTGAGATTCTGTCCAAGTGCATCAAGGTGGACTATTGGGATATAGATGCCATGGCCGATGCCATGTATGCGCTTTGCATGTATCCCTCTTTGCATGAATATTTGCAGGTGGAAGGAAAGAAAGAAGTGGACGGCATCACGTGGGAAAAAGTAGGCCAACGCATCCGGAAACTTTATGATGAGACAATTCAAAAATATAAATAATCTAAAATCCTAAGACATGAAAACGATATGCCTTTATTTTGAAATTCATCAAAATATACATTTGAAACGTTATCGCTTCTTCGATATCGGTACGGACCATTATTATTACGATGACTATGAGAACGAGTGCAGTATTACCAATACGGTCGAGCATTCCTATCAGCCGGCTCTTCAGGCCCTTCTCCAGATGATTAAGGAGAATCCCGGTTTCTTCAAAGTGGCTTTTTCCATTTCAGGTTGCGCCATTGAGTTGTTGGAGAATTATGCACCGACGGTGATAGAGTTGTTGCAGGAACTGAACGAAACGGGGTGTGTGGAGTTCTTGGCGGAACCTTATTCCCACGGCTTGTCTTCCCTGGCCAATGAGGAAAGTTTCCGGGAGGAGACTTTGAGAATGTCACGCAAGATCAAGGAACTTTTCGGCAAGTCTCCTAAAGTATTCCGAAATTCTTCCTTGATATATTCCGACGATATCGGGAGCACGGTGGCTTCCATGGGATTCAAAGGAGTATTGACGGAAGGAGCCAAGCATATCTTAGGCTGGAAGAGCCCGCATTTTGTGTACCATTGTGCGCAAAACCCGAACCTGAAACTTCTTTTGCGGGATTATAAATTGTCGGACGATATATCCTTGCGTTTCAGCAATTCCACTTGGAGCGAATATCCGTTGTTTGCCGACACCTATATGGATTGGATAGCAGCAGTACCGGAAGAGGAGCAAGTGATTAATATCTTCATGGAGTTGTGCGCATTGGGTATGTTCCAGCCGCTTTCGTCCAATATACTGGAGTTCCTCAAGGCGCTGCCGGCTTGTGCCAAAGCCCGTGGAATCTCTTTCTCGACCCCGTCGGAAGTGATAGACCATCATAAGTCGGTGGATGCGCTTGAAGTACCTTATCCAATGTCGTGGGTTGATGAGGAGCGCGATATCAGTTGCTGGTTGGGAAATGGCATGCAGCGCGAGGCCTTCAACAAGCTGTATAGCGTGGCCGACCGCGTGCGCATTTGTAACGACCGCCGTATCAAACAGGACTGGGATTATCTGCAAGCCACCAACAATTTCCGTTTTATGACTACGAAATCCAGTAGCTGGAACATGTACCGCGGAATTTATGATTCTCCATACGATGCCTTTACGAACTATATGAATATCCTCGGTGATTTCATTAACAGGGTGAATGGCATGTATCCTCGCGATATAGACAACGAAGAGTTGAATTCACTGCTTACGCTGATTAAGAACCAGGGAGAAGAATTGGAGGTGAAGGACAAAGAGATTGCACGTTTGAATGCCCGTATGAAGAAGTTGGTTCCCGAGGAAGGCGAACCTAAGAAAGCTTCTACGCGCAAGTCTTCCGCTAAAAAATAGTGTTTGCGTGAGCTTCCCCAGGAATACCGAATCCGGGGAAGGGTAAAGGCATGAAGGCCAACTTGCTGTGAAGAGGAGCAAGTTGGCCTTTTCCGTGTATGTCGGAGACGGTGTTCCGTTTGTCCCAAACGTGGAAGGCTGGGGCCTTTTTGTCAAAATATAGTTTTTTTATAACTATTTGGATTATAGTGTAGTTACATTCTCCTGAGATTTGTATTCCGTTCTCCTGAGATTTGAAAATCGTTTGGCTGAGATTGGTTTGCCGTTTGGCGCAGAATGATTTTTGGGCATGCCCGTGTCTGTTTTTCCGAAAAGGGTGGGGGTAAAGAGGGTGTGGGAGAAGATAAAAAGAACAGGCGGAAGGCTTATAACCTTTCCGCCTGTTCTTTTTATATCTTGCCAGAAGTCTGACACATAGATATGGGTCAATTGAATGTGCTGTAAATCACCTGGATTTTGAGCTTGTCCGTCGCGCCGCCCACCAGCTTTGCGCTTCCCAGTCCCATGTCATGCGTTACGCTGACGATATTGTTACTGTTGTCCCGGTTGGTTTCAACAGGAATGAGTACCACTTTGTTCCAGTCCTGATGCTGCTGCTCCCAAGCCTCCGGTGTGATGCCGGCTTTGGCAGACTCTTCGTTCCTCTCTCTCTTACAGTATGATACCAAGTTACTGATGTTGGAGAAAGTATAAGTATTATAACTGCTGTTGAAAGATGTGACGTAGGATGTTTTCTCGTCCGGCACTTTCCCTTCTTCAAAGAACGTGTACATGTCTTGCTTGCGCACCAACAACAGGGTCTGGGGAACCTCGAAGGCCGATTCCTGGTTTGCGGCATTATAGCGATACAAGGAGAATTGAGCCTGACTGATGCTGTCGTTGAGGTGTCCTTGGTAGATTTCGTTTACAGGAAGTGTGATTTCCGTAAACACTCCGGCGGGAGTTTTCAAGTAAGTGCATTGGGTGTCATGTTCTATCAATTCGGCCAGACCATCATTTTCCACGTAAGTATTCTGCAAGACTTCGGGAGTAGCTGCAAAACGGCTCATACCCACGTAAACCGTGTCTTTTTCAGCGTCTTTATACCTGAAATAGAGATTCATGGCTCCTACTCTCATCTTAACCATCGTACCGTCCCCGTCCGTCAGTTTGAAATAAAAGCCGGGGCATACGTGGTGTATGAAATTATATGAATTCTTGAAAAAGTCCTTGTTCTCGTAGTATTTCTTTATGATGAATGTGCCGTATTCTTTAGGCAGCACGATACGTATGTTCGGAGTGTATGAACTGCTTTCCAGATAGTCGTCCGACAACGTGAAATCCTTTGTCGTGAAGACCTTTCGCGTAATGGGACCCGTTGCGTGGCGGTTGATATACCGGCTGAAATCGGCATTACTGTAATACGTAGTGTCCTCGCGTACGACGTTTGCAGTGTCCAGTTCATATACATCGACCTTCATCGGATTATTCTCGTCTCCATAATACTTTTCATAGTATAATCTTATTTCAATGGAGTCCGCCTCGATTTCTCCTTGCTCGTTCTTGACCATCAGGTCGTAAGCAGGGAATTCATAGTTTTCCAACGTGCTGAACTGGGCTAGAAATTCGGCTTTGATTTGCATGTTCGTTTCCGGGTCGGTCATACGTCCCAAATAGGAACTGTTGCTATTGCTTAAAACGGAATCAGCCAATAGTGACTGTGTACTGGCTTCATACACCGAAGTGGAAGCGTTGATGTTATCGGAATCCGTGAAAATACCGATGGTATCGGTCGTGTCGTCACAAGCCACGCTGCATAATCCGATCAACGTGATGAATGAAGTTTTGAATTTCATGTTTGCGGAGGATGATAAATGTTTTTAGTCTTCACTCTTGCCCTGGCTCCATACTTTGTCGTAGAAGTCGGCAAAAGCATCGGCATCGGCAGCACTGACGTTTTCCAACACCGGAATCTGTTTGCTTTGTGCGTATTCGGCAAAGGCTTGGAACTTGTCCGTATCGGGCACGGTCAGTCCGTCGGAATAATTGATGGCTAATTTGTTCAATTCGTCGTATGTCACTTCCGGGCTGAAGTCTTCGAGAACAGATGCGTTCACGTCCCTGAACGTTATGCAATTGCCGAAGTTCGTGCCCATCGACTGTTTCAAGCCTTCGGAAGACATGGAATATACGATTTTGCTGTCGCGGAATGAAGGCTCTTCTTTATAGGCGGTCTTGACATAGAGGGGGACCAAAGCCGACATCCATCCCTGGCAGTGGATGACGTCCGGAACCCACCGAAGTTTCTTTACAGTCTCCAATACGCCCCGCGCATAGAATATGGCCCGTTCGCTGTTGTCCTCATATTCGTTGCCATTTTCGTCGAGAGCCATCAGGCGTTTCAGGAAGTAATCGTCGTTGTCTATGAAATATACTTGCATCCGGGCGGCCTGAATCGAAGCTACCTTGATGATGAGCGGATGGTCGGTATCGTCTATGATTAAATTCATGCCGGAAAGACGAATCACTTCGTGGAGCTGGTTGCGACGTTCGTTGATATTTCCCCATTTGGGCATAAATGTTCTGATTTCTCGTCCTTTTTCCTGTATTTCCTGAGGAAGTTCTCTACCCATAGCAGCCAGTTCCGAATCGGGAACATAAGGCGTCATTTCTTGAGTAATGAATAGTATTTTCTTTGCCTTCATTGTTATGTTCACTTTTTCCTTGGCACAAAGATACGAAAAAAGTTTGGCATTATTGCCTTTTTCAAGGGAATAGAGCTTAATTCTTTCATTAATTTCACGTATTTATTTGGCTAATGTTTTTGCTATGTGGTATTTTATATGTTATTTTGCAGAGTTTTTTAGGGAATGCAGTTTAAAATCAACCACAAATGAAGTTAATTCATACAATTGAAGATTTGCAACGCAACTTGACAGAGGCGCGTGCAAAGGGTGAAAAGATTGGATTGGTGCCTACGATGGGTGCATTGCATGAGGGCCACGCTTCCTTGGTGAGACGTTGTGTAGCAGAAAATGATGTGACCGTAGTGAGTGTGTTTTTGAATCCTACGCAGTTTAATGATAAAAAAGATTTAGAGAAATATCCTCGGACGTTGGATGCGGATTGCGCTTTACTGGAAAGTGTGGGGGCTGATTTCGTCTTCGCGCCGTCTGTGGAAGAGATGTATCCGGAACCGGATAGCAGGAAATTCAGCTATCCGCCGGTGGATACGGTGATGGAAGGGGCTTTCCGTCCCGGACATTTCAATGGCGTGTGCCAGATTGTGAGCAAATTGTTTGCCATCGTGGAGCCTGACCGTGCTTATTTCGGGGAGAAGGATTTCCAACAAATTGCCGTGATTCGTGCCATGGTCGAAGATTTGCATCTGAAGGTAGAGATAGTGCCTTGTCCGGTTGTCCGTGAAAAAAGTGGTCTGGCCATGAGTAGCCGTAACACCTTATTGACGGATGGGGAGAAGGCCGTAGCGGCCCATATCTTCGGCATTCTTTCTAAAAGCAAGAATTTTGCCACGAACCATACTTTGAAAGAGACCCGGCAATATGTGGTGGATTCGTTGAATGCCATAGTGGGACTGGAAGTGCAATATTTTGCCATAGTGGATGGCGGGTCTTTGCAGGAACTGGACAGTTGGTCGGATTCGGATGACATCGTAGGGTGTATCACCGTTTTCTGTGGAAGCCAGCCTATTCGTTTGATAGATCACGTTAGATATAAAGAATAAGATTAAAAGCAAAAGGGTATGATGATCCAAGTGCTGAAGTCGAAGTTGCACTGTGTGCGTGTGACGGAGGCTAATTTGAATTATATGGGGAGTATCACTATTGATGAGAACTTGATGGATGCGGCTAATTTGATTGCGGGAGAAAAGGTCCAGATTGTGAACAACAACAACGGTGAGCGTTTGGAAACCTATATTATAAAAGGTGAACGCGGTTCGGGGTGTATTTGCCTGAACGGCGCGGCTGCCCGTAAAGTGCAGGTAGGAGACATTTGTATTATCATCTCATACGCCATGATGGATTTTGAAGAAGCCAAGACGTTTACTCCTACTGTCGTTTTTCCGGATTCAGCGACTAACCGCTTGGTGCGTTAAGGATTTGTGATAGGGGAGGGCGTGCATTTGTGGAGTGCCGCCATCGTTCTTATATAATTGTTCCGGCCGACTGTGTCCGTAAAGAGACGGTCGGTCGGTTTCTTGTTTGTTTCAGAGTGTTCCGCATTGTTGTGAGACCGTCTTTTTTATAGTTCTCTTGGGGCTTTCTACACCTTATTAATATAAGTGAAATGGGAATCCTTTCTTCTTATTTTTCCTATCTTTGTGAAGGATACAAAATATTCGTCAAGGGTTTGCCATGTGGTTGTCGAAGTTTTCACGGGGATTTTCGACATTATTCTATTTAGATAATTATGAATCGAATGACATTACAAAATACTTGAATCATCATGCACTCTATGCAATTTAATATCCGAATTTCTTCTAATTGTATCAACTGTATCCGATGCGTTGCAGTCTGTCCTTCTCATGTATTGGTGAGGAACAGTGCAAACCGGATGGTTGAAGTAGGTTCGCTCGGTCGGTGCATCGGTTGCGGACAGTGTGCTGCTGTTTGTCCGACACACGCTTTGCACCATTCCGCCTATCCGACGGAGAAGATACATCCGTTCAAAACGGAAGATTGTCCGACAAGTGAATCTTTTGTCTTATGATATTAATTTTACGAAGTAAGTTATTCTCAGATTTTGAACAACAAGTTTGTATTTCGATGCCATCATTTGGAAACGTAATTTTAGGATGTTTTCCATGTATATGGCATGTTTCATTTTCTAAAATCATGAATTTCTTTTGTTCTTCTATACTGAAATGATTTGTTAGCATATCTATTCACTTTTTGATTTAGAGGGCAAATATACAAAGATAATATGGATTACCAAAAGAATCTAATAGTTTAGTATCTAATAAATTAAGTGAAATAAAGTATATAGTTGGCTAATTTCATTTTTTCTTGAAAAATAGCCAAGACACATTATATTTTGATTTCTTGGTTTGTTCTTGAATGCTTTTCTATACGATAGCAAATACTCTATTGATGCTATATAGTGCAAATCGTTTCCGTATCTTCGGAACGAGGATATATTTTATTCGTCATAATTTTCTGCCTTTAGTATTGTTTGTATTTCAGATAAAAAACGGATTGTACACCAAGCAATATCACGAACAGATATTCTGCAGCCCAATAAACTGCTAATGGAACATTCCAATGGCTTAGTCCCCATAAACAAAACAGGTAGGCAATCGTAGTTATCACTTGAAAAATAAAAACTGTTCGTGTCGCTCCTGTTCCGGTCACGGCATTCAAATAGACATATCCGGGTAAAGCAAAGAAGTAATTTAACAGCATTACCACAAATGGTAACCATGCTACTTGCACGATTATCGGATTTTCCGTATAAGCCCCAATAATGTATTGGTGGAACAACAAGGCGAGGACGATCAGCGGAACACCTACCGCATATCCCAAACGAATAATCCGGTGACAAAGCGGAAAAACATCTCTCTTTTCCCCCGCTCCAATCAGGTTACTGACCAAAGAACTGGTAACCCCCGACAGAGCATTGACAATGACGGCAAAAAAGGCAGAAACGCTTCTTATAATATTCGACACCGCCAATTCCGTTTCCCCTAAACGCTCGATAGCCAAGAAGAACAGAAACCAAATGGCGACACTCATAAAGAATTGAAACATGCTCCATACCGAGATAGAAAGGACTTCTTTCAATACGGTTATATCTATGTTCCAATGCAAACCATACAGATGTCTGTTGATGTGTCGAAACACATAGACAGTCAGGACAATTAACGAACACAATTCTGCAAAAGAAGATGCAATAGCTGCCCCTGATATACCCATGTCGAAGCCGAATATCAGAAGCCAGTTCATAGGGATATTTACCAGCACGGCTGTAAAAGCCGCTATGTTCAGGGCTTTTGTCTGTGTGATGCCTACCAAGAATGAACGTAAGGCAAGAAACGGAAAAGAGAAAAACAGTCCCCAAATGCGTCCGTCCAAATAACGGATAGCCGCATTATAGACATCATCCGAAATAATCAGATGTTTCAAGAGAATAGGGGAAAGTGTTTGGGACAACAGGCAAAGAACAGCCGCCAGCGACAACAAAAAAGAAAAGCCTTGAAAGAAAGTCTTCCCTGTTTCTGAATACCTCTGTTCCCCGTTACGGCGGGCAATTATCACTTGCAGTCCCAAACTAAACCCGAAGCCGAGCATATAAATAGCCAAGAACCATATTCCGGCAAGGGCAGATGCACCCAGTTCCACATCACCCACATGCCCCAAGAACAAGGCATCGGTAATATTTATCAGTTGTTCTATAAGAATGCTCATCATCACGGGGAAAGCGATGAGCCATATATTTTTATAGGTATAATTCATTTGTTCAAACCAATATGATACAATAAGCCATGCCACTTTAAGCAGCATAACAATTTTATAGATTTGTAATAAAGGACAATGACAAAACAATAACAGGCAAACTTAAACGATAAGCCTGTCTATTGCTGAATAGCGTTAATCGAGGGTGCTATTCGTTGAGCGTAGCTATATGCACAACTGCCATTTCATATTGTTGAACAACTATTTCTTTTTCTGTTAGTTCTGTAAAGATAGCGTTTTTCCCTGAACTTATATTCTCAAAGTATCAATTTCTTTCTGTACCCTGTCCAAAAAGTAGGAAGCGTGCGCCCCGTCCATTTGCGTATGGTGGAACTGGAAAGAAACGGTTAGTGTCGTTTTCAATAGGTGGAGTTTGTACTAGCCCCAAATGAGAAACGGATTGTTGAATATACCGCTATACATACCGACTGCCCCGTCTATTTCATATTGCGCCAATGCGGAAGTGCCGATAACCATATTTTCCGTCAAGTCATGGTTCGTGCAACTTTCGGCGACTTGTCGGGTATATTGCAGGTAATGTTTGTTGAACAGGTCTAAATCATCATTGAAAGGAATGTCACACGAACTTACTTCGCCCTCTTTGTTGGCGACAATGGTATTTACCGCTATGCTGCCATATTGTACCAGTTTGTCGCCCACGGGGAGCATATAAAATTCTTTCACTCCGCTTGCTGCCCTGCCGATACAGTAACACATCAGCATGTTGAATTTCATACCTGTTTTTCGGCTGATTCTTACAAGACGTGACACATTGAGTATCTTAAAGAACGTCACCATTGGCATAGGTGCGTTCATCCACATTTCAAAGGCGTATGCCCGGCTGGTTTCTTTAGGATTTACTTCTTTCATACTTATGCTATTTTCATTTAATGAATTAGGCAGCAAAAGTAGGGGAAGCATTTGAACCCGGATAGAACAAAAGAGACATTTATACAGGGCTGGTGAACAAATCAGAATAAGGATTTGACACTTTCAATAAAGATGTGGGTGTATATCCGCTGAACTTCTTGAATTCCCGTATGCAGTGTGATTGGTCTGCATAACCACTTGCGTAAGCTATTTGCGCTTGGTTGATTTC
>ERZ894203.156-NODE-156-length-69817-cov-21.213598_pt1 | contig 69817 bp, 60 predicted proteins | sample MGYA00380286_ERZ894203 | MGnify/ENA primary metagenome ERZ894203 (study PRJEB32331, sample SAMN06328484) | human gut metagenome | biome: human gut microbiome; feature: stool | host: Homo sapiens | collected 2014-02-06 ... | reverse complement strand
ACATTGAGCAAGCTCATGTATTATTGACTTATCTTTTTTGGGCTGAACTGTTACATAAAACCACACAGATTTTTAATTTTAATCAGTGAACAACTTAGTCCTCTGCTTTTTCTTCTTCTGATTCTTCTTTCTCCGAAGCTTCTTCACCATCCATATCAAGTGTCACATATTCTCTGTCACCTGATTCGTCATCATCTGATGTCCCGTTTTCTTCATCTGATTTCTCGTCATCATCTGAAGCATCGTCAAAGTCATCGTCAAAATCATCATCAAATTCCTCGTCAAACTCATCGAAATCTTCATCTCTGTTTAAAAGATCGATTCCGCAGAATTTCTTAAGGCAATAAACAACTCCGCAGGCTGCACCTGCAACTGCCGCCACTCCCGTAACAAATTTTAAAAATTTCTTCATATAAAACCTCCTTAAATGTTTACGAAACTATGATTATCCGTAATTATATCGTGCAATTAACACAACCTGTAATCAGTCTCGTAATTACCTTTTTCTATCTTGTTGTAAGTTTATGTGTAATATGGAACAAGTATGGATCAAGGTCTTTTGACATTGAAAGTGCTTCCTGGATATCAAAGTCTACAAACTCTCCTTCTTTGTATCCTACGACTCTGTTGCTCTTACCTTCACATAAAAGCTCAACTGCCATTGTACCCATAGCTGATGCAAATACTCTGTCCTTACATGTAGGATTACCGCCACGCTGAATGTGACCAAGTATTGTAGCTCTCGTTTCTACACCTGTAGCAACCTCGATTATCTTTGCCATCTCTGCTGAGTTTCCTACTCCCTCTGCATTTACAATAATATGGTTTTTCTTACCGAGTTTTCTTCTATCCTGTATCTTTGTGATAATTCTCTGAATATCACCATGATATTTCTCTGTAGTAAGTATATATTCAGCACCGCTTGCTATACCTGTCCAAAGTGCTATATGACCTGCCGTGCGTCCCATAACCTCTACAACACTGCATCGTTCATGTGACTCGGATGTATCCCTTAATTTGTCGATGGCTTCCATAGCTGTGTTTATCGCCGTATCAAATCCGATAGTATACTCGGTACAGGCAATATCAAGGTCAATGGTTCCCGGAACTCCGATAGTGTTTATACCCTGCTCTGAGAGTCTGCTCGCTCCGTTGAACGAACCGTCACCACCGATAACAACTATACCGTCAATACCATGCTTGCGGCAGATATCCGCTGCCTTTTTCTGATATTCTTTCTTTTTAAATTCAAGACATCTTGCAGTATAAAGAATAGTACCACCTGTCTGGATAATGTCAGATACAGAAAGATTGTTCATGTCTATGATATCTTCCTCTAAAAGACCTGCATATCCTCTCCTGATTCCTTTTACTTTTAATCCGTTTGAAATTCCGGTGCGGACAACTGCCCTTATCGCAGCATTCATTCCTGGTGCATCACCACCACTTGTCAGTACACCAATAGTCTTAACAGCATTACTCATAATGTCCTCCTTAAGTATCGTCAAATAAAAACGTTAGTATAAATTTTCCGAAACAATAAGTATAGTACAATAAGTGTTGTCTGACACACAAAGTGCGTACAGTAACCGTAATCGTCCTTACATAAATTTTACTATTACTTATTCTCATTTATCCAACATAATTTTACGGCAAATCCAATTATTTTTCAATACTCTTTTCACGAATTGCGAGTGCCTCTTTCGGCATAAACTTAAAATTGTCATCTTTTACAAGTTTTCTCGCATCAACACCTCTGCTTTTTGGAAGTCTTTTAACCTGTTTTTCTTTTGCAACATATAGACATACTAAATCTTTTCCATCATATGGCAGGAGGTTTTTATATAATTCCTGTTCTTTATCAACAAACTCCTCCATATTTTCAAACCGTATCCACAATTCGCACGGTATTCTGTCAAAAGGTATTATATCACGGCAGATAAGCTTTGCTGCTCTGTTCTCCGATGTTTGAACCCTGCCCCTGACAAATATCTTCGCATCATCAGTAAGAAGCAGCTTAAGTCTCTCGTAATCCCTCGGAAATATTGTTATCTCTATAGTTCCATAAAGATCTTCAAGCTGTATATATGCCATAAGTTTGTTTGAGGATTTTGTAACTTTTACATTTTTATCTGCTATCATACCGCCGACAATAACATTCTGTCCGTCCTCGACTTTTGCAGATGACTCTTCATCATCCTCAGACACCATAAAGTCAAGAGATGTATTTGTGCAGTTTTTTTCCATAAGCTCCGTATAATCATTTAAAGGATGCCCACTTATATATATACCCAGAACTTCTTTTTCAAATCCCAAAAGTTCTTCTTTTGCATACTCATCAATTTCGGGATACTTTATCTCATTTGCTTTGTCAAGGTCATCATCACCCATATCAAAAAGTGACATCTGCCCTGCAATGGCATCTTTCTTTTCCCTGTTTACGGCATCTAACATAGAATCATAAACCATCATTTTCTGACGGCGGTTTCCGGGCATAGAATCAAGTGCCCCTGCTTTTATAAAGTTTTCTATCGTGTGCCTGTTTATCTCTTTTGAGGTGAGGCGCATCATAAAATCATGCATTGACTCAAATTTCCCGCCACGCTCTCTTTCCGCCACGATTGCTTCGATAACCGGCTCTCCTACACCTTTTATGGCTGACATTCCAAAGCGTATTGCCCCGTTTGCCACATGAAATCTGCTGAATCCCTCGTTTACATCGGGCGGCAGTATGTCTATACCAAGACTTTTACTGCTCATTATATATGAGATTACTTTTGCGGTATTGTCTTTTACTGATGTGAGAAGTGCCGCCATAAATTCAACGGGATAATAGCATTTTAAATATGCGGTCTGATATGACACGACTGCATATGCCGCTGCGTGTGATTTGTTGAAAGCATATTTGGCAAAATCTATCATCTCATCATATATCTTGTTTGCCGTTTTTTCATCTATTCCGTTTGCGATGCAGCCTTTTACACCCTCTTCCCCGTTGCCATACACAAAGTTTTTACGCTCTGCCTCCATGACTTTTGTTTTCTTTTTTGCCATCGCACGGCGCACGAGATCGCTTCGCCCGAAACTGTAGCCTGCAAGATTTCTTACTATCTGCATTACCTGCTCCTGATACACGATACAGCCGTATGTCGGTGCAAGTATCGGTTCAAGCTGTGGACAATCGTAAACTATGCTGTCACGGTTTGTCTTTCCGGCAATATATTTTGGTATAAAGTCCATCGGTCCGGGACGGTAAAGTGAGATACCTGCTATAACATCCTCCATGTTCTGAGGTTTAAGTTCTTTCATAAACTGCCTCATACCCGGACTTTCAAGCTGGAACACACCCTCTGTTTTTCCTGTTCCTATCATCTCAAACACTTTTTTGTCATCGTAATTTATATCCATCATAGTGTCATCGGCAAGTCCTGCCATGTGTGCCGCATTCTGGATAACGGTGAGTGTCCTAAGACCGAGAAAGTCCATCTTCAAAAGGCCAAGTTCCTCTAAGGTCGTCATGGTGTACTGCGTTGTTATTGTTCCATCGGATGCCCTCGACAACGGTACAAACTCATCTACTGCCTCAGGACTTATAAGAACTCCCGCCGCGTGCATTGATGTGTGGCGTGGCAGTCCCTCAAGTCTCATAGACATATCTATAAGATTTTTTGCCTGCTCATCACTGTCATAAAGTGCTTTTAATTCAGGATTTTCCTTAAGTCCCTTTTCTATCGTAATACCAAGTTCCATAGGAATTGCCTTTGCCACAGTATCGACAAAATTAAGCGGCAGGTCTAATACTCTACCCACATCCCTTATGGCATTTCTCGCCGCCATAGTTCCAAATGTAACTATCTGAACAACACGGTCTTTTCCGTATTTTTCCATTACATATTTTATGACTTCAGGCCGTCTTTCATAACAAAAATCTATATCTATATCGGGCATTGTAACTCGCTCCGGATTTAGGAAACGCTCAAAGAGAAGGTCATACCTAAGCGGGTCTATATTTGTAATACCAAGTGTGTAGGATACGACACTTCCCGCTGCCGAACCTCGTCCCGGTCCTACGCTTATGCCGTGGTCCCTCGCATATTTGATAAAATCCCACACGATAAGGAAATAATCGACAAATCCCATTGTGTGGATTGTCTCAAGCTCATATTCAAGTCTCTCTTTAAGTTCTTTGTCAGGATTTCCATATCTTCTTACAAGTCCCTCATTACAGAGTTTATTTAGATATTCCCATGCCGTATAGCCGTCAGGTACATCGTACTGCGGCAGTTTGTAATTGCCAAATTCTATCTCGACATGACATCTGTTTGCAATCTTTTCCGTATTTTCCAATGCTTCAAGTGCATACGGAAAAAGCTGTTTCATCTCGTCCTCAGACTTGAGATAATACTGACCGCCGTCATATCTCATCCTGTCCTCGTCGGTAACCTTTTTCTGTGTCTGTATGCAGAGAAGTATGTCATGTGCTTTCGCATCATCAGCCATTATGTAGTGCACATCATTTGTCGCAACAAGGTCTATACCTGTCTCCTGACTCATCCTGAGCAATCCCTGGTTTACGGTCGCCTGATCCGGTATTCCATGATCCTGAAGTTCCAAAAAGAAATTGTCCTCTCCAAATATGTCCCTTAACCTGAGTGCTTCTTTTTTTGCCTCATCATAAAATCCCTGTCTTAAATTTGTTGCAACGATACCTGCAAGACAGGCACTCAAAGCGATAATTCCCTCATGAAACCGTTCAAGCACTTCATAATCCACTCTTGGCTTATAATAAAAACCCTCGGTAAATCCTCTTGAAACAATCTTCATAAGATTGGCATAACCTTTATCATTCTCTGCGAGCAGAACAAGATGATTATATCTGCCCTCGCCTTTGTCATTTTTCTTCTCAAATCTTGACCCCGGTGCAACATAAACCTCACAGCCTATGACCGGATTTATATCTGCCGCCTTTGCTGCCCTGTAAAAATCTATAACACCATACATATTTCCGTGATCCGTTATGGCAAGATTTTTCATACCAAGCTCCTTTGCCCTGTTCACAATCTCACCAATCTTGCAGGAACCGTCAAGCAGTGAATACTGTGTATGGACATGAAGATGCGTAAAACTCATGACTTTCCCCTTTCTAAATATAAAAAAGCGAACTATGCTGCCTAATGCAACCGTCCGCTTTAAACTTTATCTCAGGCAATACTTTTCTATGCATTGGCTGTGCTTAAGTACTTTACTATATCATCCATTGCTGTCTGCTCATCATCTCCATTGGCCGAAACTACAACTTCCTCGCCTGCCGTGAGTCCGAGTGTCATCATACCCATGATACTTTTTGCATTCACTTTTCTATCATCACACTCAACATAAATGCTGCTGTTGTACTGGCTTGCAACCTGAACCAATACGGCTACCGGTCTTGCCTCCAAACCATTTTGAAGCTGAATCTGAATCTTTTTTGTAATCATGTTGTTCCTCCTTTTATCAGACAGATTACTTAAAATTTTTATAAATTCATATTTTCCTTTTCCTGTCTGATTTCGTTTGCAATATTGCTTAGTTTTTTCAAACGGTGATTGACACCTGACTTGCTTATTGGTCTGTCAAGCATCTTTCCAAGTTCCTGCAGGGAACTGTCAGGATATTCAAGTCTCAACTCGGCTATCTCCTTTAGTCCGTCCGTAAGTGCACTAAACCCCCTATTACATTGAATATACTTAATATCTTCTATCTGCCTTGCAGCAGTATTTACTATTTTTGAAATATTTGCAGTTTCACAATTCACCTGCCTGTTGACAAAGTTGCGCACTTCTTTAACAATGCGTACATTTTCAAATTCCATAAGTGCCTTATGTGCTCCTATGACATTTAAAAAATCAACAATCTGTGCCCCCTCTTTTATATAGACGACCTGATATTTTTTTCTCTCGACTATCTTCGCATCAATTTCAAAACAGCTCATTGCTTCTTTTAACTGCTGTGCAAGTGAGACGCTTGTCACGGCTATCTCAAGATGATAGCCTTTTTGAGGGTTGGTAACTGAACCGGCAACCATAAATGCTCCACGCAGAAACGCCCGTTTACAGCAGGTGTTCCTGATTATAAGCTGATTTACGGCATTAAAATCTCCCCATGTGTCCTCATCACTTAAAAGTTTTATCGTTCTTAGCACTTCAAGTACATTTTCACTGTCTTTTATACAGATAAAATAGTTTTTTGAGCGAGCCATAAGATTGTGCGTTCTTATCATCACTTCCGGCGATATGTCAAACATGCACTTTAATAACATATAAGATTTCTTTGCAACTGTCAAGTTCTCTGTTCGCATTTCAATATAATTTTCATTTTTAAAATCTCTTTTTATATGTCCCGTAAGTGCGAATATCACTGCAAGCTGGGCTATCTGACAATGTCTTCCTTTGTCATACTGTTTTCCAATTTCTTCCTTTACATCACTTGCAAACGACATTAATTTTCTCCCTTTGTTTTGGCATCCTTTTCTATATCCCTGTGCTCAACTTTAAGACTGTATGGAAGTTCCTGCATATGCTTTGCAAGTGCATTTGCAAGTGATACCGAACGATGCTTTCCTCCCGTACAGCCTATTCCTATAACAAGCTGGTTTTTCCCCTCAGTGATATAATTTGGAACAAGAAATTTTATCATATCAAATAATTTTTCATCAAATTCTTTTGCCTGTTCCGATTTCATAACATAATCATACACTTCAAAATCATTTCCCGTTTTTTTCTTTAACTCCGGAATATAGTACGGATTTGGTAAAAATCTCACATCAAAAACAAGGTCACAGTCTGCCGGTATCCCGTATTTAAATCCAAATGACAGTATCGTGATAAAAAAGTTCTGATACTCTTCGTTTTCTAAAAATATCTTGTCAATCTCCTGTTTGAGTTCACGCACCAGCATATGACTTGTATCCATAATATAGTCGGCGTGTTTTTTTATAAACTGGAGTTCTTCTCTCTCTGCCTCTATCGCTTTGTCAACCCTGCCTTGCAAGGCAAGAGGGTGATTTCTTCTTGTCTCTTTATATCTCTTAACGAGCACATTGCTGTCAGCATCAAGAAAAAGTATCTCATACGGATAGCCGTTTTCTCTCATTTCATTGAGTGTTTTATCAAGATGTGAAAGTCCCTCAAGATTTCTGATGTCTATACCAAGTGCCAGTTTTTCTATGCTGTCAGTTTCACATATAAACATTTTTGTAAGTTTTGGTATAAGTTTTACCGGAAGGTTATCTACACAAAAATATCCTATATCCTCAAGCATTTTAAGCACTGAGCTTTTCCCGGCTCCTGACATTCCCGTAACTATTACAAAACGCATATTCATCCTCATTTCTTTAACTCCATCCTAGTTTTCTTACTTCCATTTCAAGTATGACTCCAAACTTTTTCTCTACTTCTTCTCTTACATGAGTTATAACAGCTTTTGCTTCCTCGCAGGTTCCACCGCCGACATTTACGACAAATCCACAATGCTTCTCTGACACCATGACATTTCCGACACGGTAACCTCTTAGCCCTGCATCATCGACAAGTTTTCCGGCAAAATATCCCTCCGGTCTTTTAAATGTACTTCCGGCACTTGCATATTCAAGCGGCTGTTTATCCCGTCTCCTTGTCGAAAAATCTTTCATCTTTGCAAGTATTTCCTCTTTTTTGCCCTTCTTTAAAGCAAATTCAGCTGATAAAACTACAAGATTTTTTTTCTGTATTATACTGTTTCTATATGAAAGTTCTAATTCTTTATTTGTCATTTTCACGACACTTCCATCCTCCATAAGAACATCCGCACTGACTATTACATCTTTAATCTCGCCCCCGTATGCTCCCGCATTCATCGAAACCGCTCCGCCTATACTTCCCGGTATTCCCCCTGCAAATTCAAATCCTGTAAGGGAACTTTCAGAAGCAAGAACTGCTGCTCTTGAAAGCATCACGCCTGCCTGTGCATAGATATATGTCATATCGCCATCTTCTTTTTCTATATTAAGTTCCTTTAAGTTTTCCGTAGAAACTACTATCCCATTATATCCCTCATCTGCAACTAAAAGATTACTTCCGTTACCTAGAATAAAATATTCCTGTTCTTCTTTTTTAAGTAATTCTATTGTGTTTATTATCTTATCTATATTATCAGGACTGACAAATACCCTTGCCGGGCCTCCTATCCTGAATGTAGTATGTCTGCTCATCGCTTCTGACTCAGAAACACACTGTTCTCCATTTATATCAATAAGTTTTTTTACGATTTCAGTTTCAGCCATGCTGACCTCCAATTTTTTAAATGCATTTATATCACTTTTTGTGAAACTATTATATGTTTTGTTAATTCTGCAACTATAACAAATACTAATTTATAATCCTCTTATATTTATATCACATTGCCGGTATTAGTTGCAAGTTTTTACGAGCAGGCTGAACTTACACTTTTTTGTAACAGTTCAGCCTTGCATTTCTTACATTCATAAACCTGCCAGCGAGCTGTCAGTCGCTGCTTTGCAGCTTTTGTTTATTTCATTTCAGAAATGAAAGGCTATTCTACCATAAAAAGATAATTAACAATACAATGAACAAGCTCATCGTATTGCCAATTATCTTTTTATGGCTGAACTGTTACCAATATTTTTAAAAATTTTTTCAAAATAAGTGTTGACTTTTTATTTTATATGGGGTATAGTATAACTCGTCGGTGCGAAGCGACAACAGTTAAATAACTTAAATATGTGCGCGTAGCTCAGCTGGATAGAGCGTCTGACTACGGATCAGAAGGCCGGGAGTTCGAATCTTCTCGCGCACGTTGATTATCCTCGTATTATGAATGTCATGATATGGGGATTTTTTGTTACTGATAATTTGTTATTGCTTATCCTGCTGTGCGATTGATAACGATAATTCACAATTTTTACTGTCAATGCAGCAGTCATTTAAAATTGCAAAAGTAACTCATTGTATTTTTGCAATTTGCGAAAGTGAGGTTTGTATGTTCCAGACTTTAAATAAGGAGCTTTCTACTACCCAGATAATAGCACTTGGTTTTCTAGGTACTATTTTTATAGGTGCCTTGATACTCTGTCTTCCATTTTCCTCGGCAGATGGAAATTTCACTCCGTTTATCGATGCCCTATTTACATCAACTACTTCCGTCTGCGTGACCGGACTTGTTGTTGTAAATACAGCAATCCACTGGAGTCTTTTTGGCAAGATAGTCATTCTCATACTTATCCAGCTAGGCGGACTGGGGATAGTCTCCTTTGTCACCGGAATAATGATGGTTGCAGGAAGCCGCATTACATTGAGCGACAGGCTTCTCCTTGAAGATGCACTCAACTTAAGCACTCTCAAAGGGCTTGTCCGCTTTTTAAAATTTATTTTCAGAGGTACTTTTATTATAGAAATAATCGGTGCAATCTGCTACAGTTTCGTTTTCGTTCCCAATTTCGGTCTGATAAAAGGACTGTGGTTTTCCATATTTCATGCTGTTTCCGCTTTTTGTAATGCCGGTATTGACCTGCTCGGTGCAAACAGCCTTGAACCTTATATTTCAAATCCGTGGATAAATTTTGTAACGATGTTTCTTATTATTTCAGGCGGAATAGGTTTTATCGTGTGGATGGATTTAAAAGCTGCCATTAAAAATTATTTTCAGAATAAAATTTCTGTTAAAAAAAGTTTGCAAAAATTAAGACTTCACACAAAGATAACACTTATAACAACTGCTATCCTTATCTTAGGTGGTGCATTACTTATATTTGTCCTTGAATATACAAATACTGACACGATTGGTAAACTGAGCTTTTTTGATAAAATAGTTGCAAGCCTTTTTCAATCGGTCACATTAAGGACTGCGGGATTTGCAACATTTTCACAGTCGGGCTTAAGACACGGAACTGTGCTTCTTTGTTACTTTTTGATGTTTATCGGTGGTTCTTCAATAGGTACGGCTGGCGGAATAAAAACTACAACCATTGCCACATTATTTTTAAGCACCCGTGCCATTGTAAAAGGAAAGACACATCTTGTCGTTTTCAGGAAAAACATACCACACCAGACGGTCACAAAAGCACTTGCCGTAACAATGGTCAGCATATCATTCCTGCTGCTTGCATCCGTCGGACTATATCAGGCAGAGGGCGGCTCAATGGTCGATGTCGTCTACGAAACCACAAGTGCGCTAGCAACCGTAGGTCTTACAAGAGATTACACCTCAAAGCTGCACCTCTTAGGAAAACTTATAATAATAGTGTGTATGTATCTTGGTAGGATAGGACCAATCTCGATGGTTATCTTCTTCAATAAAGAAAGAAAAAAAGACCTTGTTTCTTTCCCTCATGAAGATATAAATGTCGGCTGATATTTATAATATAATAATTTATGCTTTTTGCTGCCCTATGTACTGTTACGAGTGACAGGTTGCAAAAGCGTGCCTGCGGTATTATTTGTTATATTTGTGCAATTAGTACAACATACAATTAGTTTCGCATTTACCTAGTACATTAAAATGTACTCTCGGTATCTTCTCAAAACGAAGAATTCCGAGAGCACATTATACAAAAAAAGGAGGAACTCATGGAAAAATCATTTGCCGTTATCGGACTTGGAAAATTTGGACGAAGCGTTGCCATCGAACTTGCAAATACAGGTGCTGATGTTCTAGCTGTTGATATAGATAAAGAGCGTGTCCACTCTGTTGCCAACTTTGTCACTTGTGCAGTTGCTATCGATGTAAGGGATACTGAAGCACTGGATACTCTCGGTCTTTCTAATATGGATGCCGTTGTCGTTGCAATCACTGAAAAACTTGATATAAGTATTCTTGCAACAATTTATGCAAAAGATGCCGGTGTCAAAACCGTAGTATGCAAGGCTCAGGATGAAACACATAAAAAAATACTTGAAAAACTTGGAGCAGACCAGACAATAATGCCAGAACATGAAACCGGAATCCGTCTTGCAAGGAAACTCTCCAACAGGCGTGTTATTAATTTTATGGAAATATCTGACAAGCTTAAAATGGTGGAGATTGATGTCAAGCCAAACTGGATAGGAAAATCTCTTATGGAACTCGACCTAAGAAAAAAAGAAAACCTGAATGTAATTGCCGTAAGACAGGATACATCATCTGAATACGAGGTAAACCCGTCACCTGATATAAGACTGACCGATAAGATGACTATGCTTATCACCTGTGAGGTGAAAGACCTTGATAATCTATTGTAATTTTTTGTATATAAAGGGATATTTAAACAATTACGAAAGTCCCTCTGTATAATAACAGCCAGACAATAGTCATAACTATATTTTACATTATCACAGCCTATAAGCGTTGCATTTAATATACATTTCTTATAGGCTGTAGTTGTCACTGTTTACACCATAAGTTTCCATATAATCCTCTACGCATAAACAGCTATATTTATTTAATTTTCTAATTTAGATAAGTGACTCATAAAGTTTTGTTATATCTTCTACACTTGTCTCCTTTGGATTGCCAGGACGGCACGCATCGTCATATGCTGACTGTGCAAGGAATGGTATATCCTCTTTCTTTACGATTTCTTTAAGGTCTGCAGGTATTCCAACATCTTTTGAGAGCTGTTTTACTGCATCTACTGCTGCCTTTCTGTACTCTTCCTGAGACATATTCTCCGTGCCTTCAACTCCCATAGCCTTTGCTATGTCACGGTATTTCTCTCCTGTAGCTTCTGCATTGTACTCCATAACAGTAGGAAGAATTATGGCATTTGCAATACCGTGTGGTGTATCATAAAGTGCACCGAGCGGATGTGCCATACTATGTACTATACCAAGTCCGACATTTGAAAATCCCATACCTGCAACATACTGACCGAGAGCCATACCCTCTCTGCCCTCAGGTGTATTGTCAACTGCTCCTCTGAGTGAGCGTGATATGATTTCGATAGCTTTCAGATGGAACATATCAGAAAGTTCCCATGCACCTGCCGTAATATATCCCTCGATAGCATGAGTGAGTGCATCCATACCTGTCGCTGCCGTAAGTCCCTTAGGCATAGATGACATCATGTCAGGGTCCACAAAAGCAACAACCGGAATATCCTTAGGGTCTACACAGACCATCTTTCTGTTTTTCTCAGCGTCAGTTATAACATAGTTTATAGTAACCTCTGCCGCAGTTCCTGCAGTCGTAGGCACCGCAAGGATAGGCACTGATTTATTCTTTGTAGGAGCAACTCCCTCAAGACTTACAACATCGGCAAAATCAGGATTGTTGATGATGATACCGATAGCCTTTGCCGTATCCATAGAAGAACCTCCACCGATAGCTATAAGATAATCTGCACCGGACTTCTTAAATGCTTCAACACCTGTCTGAACATTTTCAATAGTTGGATTTGGCTTGATATTTGAATACAGCTCATAATCAAGACTGTCTTTCTCAAGAACATCAAGAACTTTCTTTGTAACACCAAACTTCACAAGATCAGGGTCAGAACAAACAAAAGCTTTCTTGTACCCTCTTGACTTAACCTCCGTAGCAATCTCTGCAATAGCACCGGCTCCATGATAAGATGTCTCATTTAAAATAAAACGATTTGCCATAATTTATCTACCTCCTATATAAATGTATATCAGGTAATCACGAAACTAATCATTTGTTTTGTAAATTACAATGTTATAATCACATAATTTAATAATATATTATGGTAGTGTACTGTATCATTGATACAATCAACCAGTTTCGCAAACACCTAAAATATATGTAACGATATTTTTGTATAAAATCACTAATCATTTAAACATAACCAGCAAATTTATATATACATTATACAAAACATTTATTCAAAAATCAATAAAAAAATGAGCTTGAATAAAACCTTCAATCACAAGCAGCTTAAATTTCACGATAAAAAACTTTATTGTCACACGAAAAACTTAACTTCACAGCAAAAAACTTTATTAACATATGAACAAATTTTACAACAAGAACTTCATTGTCGCACGAAAAACTTAACTTTACAGCAAAAAAACTTTATTAATATATGAACAAATTTTACAACAAAAACTTAATTGTCGCACGAAAAACTTAACTTTACAACACCCAGACAAAAATAAGGATTATTATCATGACCGAAGGGCGTTTGAACAACGCCGGTACTTAAGGTGCGTTTTTTGCACCTTTATGTACCGCTGCGTTGTTCTCCGAGCGAAAGCGTCCCTGAGCGCATAATAATAATCCTTATTTTTGTCGTCACTGATATTGTTAAATCAAAATCCCATTGCAAAGTGCAATTCCAAGTACTGCCGATATAAGTATAAGTATTCCGTTACCTGCCTTTGCCTTGAGCATAAGTACCAGATTTACAAAATAAATAACAAATGTAATGATAAGTGTCGTAACCACACTTCCTCCTATAGCTGTTCCTGTTTCTATATTCTGGTATATCATTGATACCATGACATTTAGCAAAAGTCCTGCTATTATCGGTCTTATCCATCTTCCGATAAGCTTAAATACTGCTATTCCCTCAAATTTTTCATAGAGGTAATATATTATACAAAATACTATTCCTGATGCTGCAACACTGCACGCAAATCCTGCAAGTGCTACCGCATATCCCTGAAGTACACTGCCGTCTATGTCAAAACCGATAAAGTAACCGATTCCGGCAAGTGTCTTACAGAGGATAGAACCCGGAAGTACATTTACTATTGAAACGAGCTGGCTGTAAAATTCATTTTCCTTTATCATTCCGGTACTTACAAACATACCGTCTGCTACTGATAAATAAGCATCACCGCCACCGAAAGATATTATTGATGATGCAAATCCTCTAAACAGATAAATCCATGTGTCTTTTGTTATGATAAATGCCGGTATTGAAAGTATTATTATAAATAATAACCATGTTATCATCTCTTTTGAAAATCCTGCCGCTGTGAGCCTGTGTCCTGCCATTTCAAGCTCTTCTTCGGATCTTTTACCTTTGCTCATACCATATCTCGTACAAACATAAAGTCCATGTATTGCAAGTATGAACATAAATATCTTTAACCCTGTCTCAAGATAAATATTCTGTATTATACCTGCTTTTCCTACACAAAGTATATATAATATAATGGTAATTCCTGAAACAAGTGTATTTTTTATGTTAAATCTGCAATGTGTATAAAATATTCCAAAAAATGCAATTCCAAGAACTTGAACCGTTGAAAGTCCAAATACAGGTGTTTCTTTTATGCCAAGTATATTGTAAACAGATTTTCCGCATGATAATATAAAAACAGCTATCATTATAACAAATGCCCTGCCAAATCTTTTTACAGACTCTTTCTTTGCTTCCTGCATACTCTTTACAGCATATTGTGTAAGAAGGCAGCTTATAAATGCTGTAAGACCGATAGAAAGACACTCTATCTGCACAAAAAGTTTTTCGTCAACCTTTGACAAAACTGATAACATAAGTACGGTCATAAGCACACCCGGAAAAGCCATAAGGAATGCAGCAAGTGCCATACCCTTAGCTCCATATGCACGCTTTCCAAGACCTGTAGCAATCTCGACCGGTAAAGCACCCGGAGTAATACTTGCCACGATTACATCCTTGTCATATTCACTTTTTTCAACTATTTTCTGGTCTTCAACAACTTCTCTTTCAATAACAGGGATTAAAGCAGTTCCGCCACCGAAACCAACCACACCTATTTTGAAGATTGAAGCCATCAGTTTTAATTCTTTTTGTATCTCTGCCTTCATATTCTTTAATTCCTATCTTTTTTCTATATCATATAGGATTACTATGAATAAAGCAAGCCTATTTACAAATTTTCTCACTTTTATTACAAAATCAAATATTTATTTGTGTTTTTATAACATTTAGTGATAATTCATAAAATATATCAAACAACTAATACTGTTCATTCACATAACATTTACTGTCATGCTATGTTTTCTCATAAGGTATATAAAATAAAACAGCATATGATTTCTGCCTAAGAACCATATACTGCCTTTTTTTATAAATTCGGAAAACAGTTCTTATCATAAATACTTCTTTAATCTCGAAAAAATATACTCTACAGTTTCTTCTATACTTTTTCCTGTAGTATCTACTTCAATATCAGGATTTTCAGGCTCCTCGTAAGGACTTGATATTCCCGAAAAATCGGCTATCTCACCTGCTCTTGCCTTTTTATACAAGCCCTTTACATCCCTTTTCTCACATTCCTCTAATGGAGTACTGATGTAAATTTCTATAAAACTGTCTTTTCCTACTATTTCTTTTGCATTTCTTCTATCTTTTCTAAATGGAGAAATAAATGATGTGAGTACTATAAGCCCTGCATCATTCATCAGTTTTGATACCTCAGCTATACGCCTGATATTTTCTACTCTGTCCGCTTCGCTGAATCCCAGATTTTTGTTCAGTCCCATCCTGACATTGTCCCCGTCAAGTACCATTGTCTTTTTACCGTAAATAAATAATCTTTTCTCAAGCTCATTTACTATTGTCGATTTGCCTGAACCTGACAAGCCCGTAAGCCATATCGTCTTTGGCTGCTGCCCTAACTGTTTTGCACGCACATCTTTTGTTATATCCATGCTGTGCCATGTTAGATTTCTCTCGGTATCAACATTTTTCTTTAGCTCTTTTTTATCAAATGCTTCTGTATCCGAATATTCGGTCCCACCCAAAATATCCTGCATAAAACAAATTCCATCTGTCTCTTTTGCAGAAAAATCTGATAAATTATCCATTTCTTCCTCCATAAATAATTTATTGCCGCAATTCCTATAAACTATACAGTTGTAAATTACAGCCCATTATTTTACTATGCGTATCTCATTTTTTAGTTTATGCACCTCATCATTATATTCTACATACACATGATATTCGTCCTTTGCAAACTCCTTTAAAGGTATCGCAAAGCTTTCCTTTTTATCTTTAAAAGCAACATTTTCCATATCTTTAACATATGCATTGTGCTCACCGATAAAATAAATCCTGTCAACTGCTCCCGGTCTCATATTGCAAAGAAATAATTCATCGCATATTCTTCCATGGCCAAAATAATAACCATCTGTTTTTTCTTTTGACAATACCGGCAGTTCACCAGCGAATTTTTCTAGTGGATTAAGTTTTCCAAATATCACATTATCATTCTTTTCCATTGATATGCAGAATTCTTTTATATCAGGTGCAAATATCCATGCACTTGAAAATACTTTTCTGATTTTTGAACCATGAAGTTTTTCTCCAGTGTCTGCATCAATTTCCTGGATAATGCTGTGCACATCATCCGTCTGCTCTCTCAGGTATCCCTGTGCAACAAGAAGATATTTTTCATCTTCAGAATGGATAACTCTTGAAAATCTAAGCGAACTTAACACCTCCGTCTGTTCACTTACCCTGTATGACATATCCTTTTCGTCTATATCTATTATCTTCACCATAGAATTTTTGGTGGAGCGTTTTCCTCCGGGCACAATGACTTTTCCATCATATTTAACAACATTTCTTATATCAAACAATACGATTTTCTTTTTGTCCCCATTGTCCTCCATAAGTGATGTGTATTCTGGAAATGAGCATACAGGTATAACGGCTTCCCCTTCTCTATGCTCTGACTTGTCTTTAAGCACATACTTACTCACATCGCTGTCCTGCCATACTTTTGGCGGTGCGATTATCCAGTCAGGCTTTAACTCTTTCCAGTCAATGCTTATTATAGAGTTAAGTCTTTTTGCCGTTATAAGTATCCTGCCGTCATTGTATTCTATGTTTGATGTGTCGATCCAGTTGTCATACACTCTGTATTTGTCACCGACAATACTGTGAATATCACAATATTTTATAAGTTCTCCTGTTTTTAGATTAAGCTCTGCTATCCTGTCAGATAAATGTCCATCATCAGATGCAGTAACAAAGAAAAGTGAATCTCCATGCTGTGTTATGGCTCTTCCTATCCTGTATTCAAGAAGATATGTCCTATACACTCTGCCCATATAATCCATCTCATGGTATCTGCACGGAGTGACCCTGCCGTATTTGTCAATCCTGTTTGCAGTCTTGTCCACAAGCAGAAAATGACCGTTTGCAAGCGGTATCATACCAAGCTTTCCTGTTTTTATCTGAATAGAATATCTGACATCTCCATTTCTGTCTATTGCAACCGGGCTGCCTATCGCAGTATTAAGTATTATAAAGCCAAATTGTGACATTTTCGTGTCAGTTTCTGAAACCATATTCCTTATATTTTCCTGAATAGGCGAAACATATATCTGAATGACTCTGTGCTTTATTGTCTCGCCGTTTTTATCTACAAGGCTTAAGTCAATTTTATTATTTCTGCCGCCATACAAGCCAAGTATCGGAACTCTGTGTCTTGTCGTGTACTCTGTCTCACCTGCAAAGTCACAGTCAGGAGTGTCACCGATAACTCTATACACAACTTTACACTCTTTTGAAGAATTGAATAAAATAAGTGCCGTCTGTTTTGCAAGTCCATATGGATTTGGTATGACAAGCAGATATTTAAATGTGTAAAGATGCCTGTCAAGAATTTTTTCAAAAGCATAATCTCTGACCTGTGCCTGAAAACTTTTCTGCATCTCTTTCTTGAAAGGTGACATTACTCTTTTTTCTTTTCTCTCAAAAACTTCTGTCTCATACATCCTGTCAAGTTTGTTCAAATCACTTACGCTGTAAGTCATCTTGCCGCCATTTTTTACTTCCACAAATAATTTTTTCATAAATAAATTAGCCTTTCATCTTCATTGTAAGCTGAATCCTCTTTTTTTCAAGATCAACGCTCATAACTTTGACATCAACTATATCTCCGACACTGACTACATCAAGCGGATGTTTAACAAATCTGCTGTCTGAAAGCTCGGATATATGAACAAGTCCGTCCTGGTGGACTCCTATATCCACAAATGCACCAAAATCAATAACATTTCTGACCGTTCCCTTAAGTATCATCCCCGGTTTTAAATCTTTCATTTCAAGTACATCAGTGCGAAGTATCGGCTTTGGCATCTCATCACGCGGATCTCTGCCCGGCTTTTCAAGTTCTTTTACTATGTCTGCAAGCGTTATCTCACCTATACCGAGTTCCTCTGCCATCTTTGCCTTGTCTTTTATGCGGTACTCAATGCTGTTTTTAGCATTTTTTCCACTTCCTGCAAAACTGTCCCTGCTGTTTTTAGAATTATTTCCAGCATCCTCAAATTCGATACCTGCACCGTCACCTAATGCTTTCATAAGTGCCGCACCAAATGCTGAGTTTTTATTTTTTACAACAAAATCTTTCTTCTTTTTCTTTCTCTCAGGCTTTGTGTTTTGTGCATTTTTTTTATGCTCAATATTCTTTGCAGCCTCAGTCTGTATCTCTTTTAATTCTTCCTGTGATATGCCAAGTTTTTCAAGAAGTGCCTCGGCGGCATCATATGACTCCGGATGAACGCTTGTCGCATCAAGCGGATTGTCTCCACCCTCTATCCTCAAAAATCCCGCACATTGTAAAAATGCCTTTGGTCCGAGTTTGGCAACTTTCAAAAGCTGCTTTCTGTTTGTAAACTTACCGTTTTCCTCTCTGTATATAACTATGTTTTTAGCTATAGCCTTGCTTATACCTGATATATACTCAAGAAGCGAAGCTGACGCTGTGTTTATGTCAACACCAACCCTGTTTACGCAGTCTTCAACAACTCCCGTAAGTGTTTCCTCAAGTTTTTTCTGGTTCATATCATGCTGATACTGACCGACACCTATGGATTTTGGATCTATTTTTACAAGTTCTGCAAGCGGGTCCTGAAGTCTTCTCGCTATCGAAGCTGCACTTCTCTCACCGACATTAAGTTCCGGAAATTCTTCCGTTGCAAGTTTGCTTGCTGAATAAACGGATGCCCCGGCCTCATTTACGATGATATACTGAACCGGCTTATTTATCTCTTTTAACATCTCCGCGATTATAAGCTCAGACTCCCTTGATGCAGTTCCGTTTCCTACTGATATAAGAGATATATCGTACTTATCAATAAGTTTCTTAACAGTTTTCTTTGTCTCCTCGACCTTATTCTGTGGTTCTGTAGGAAATACTACTGTCGTGTCGAGAACTTTTCCCGTACTGTCAACCACCGCAAGCTTACATCCTGTTCTGAAAGCCGGGTCCCAGCCAAGAACATTTCTTCCCTTAATAGGCGGCTGCATAAGAAGCTGTTCGAGATTTTTTCCAAAGACTTTTATCGCTCCGTCCTCAGCTTTTTCAGTAAGTTCATTTCTTATCTCACGCTCTATCGCAGGTGCTATAAGTCTTTTGTAACTGTCCTCTATAGTGTCCGCAAGTATCTCGTTTGTGTTTGCATTGTCGTTTGTTATAACCATCTTTTTAAGGTAAGTGATTATCCGCTCCTCAGGTGCTTCGATTTTTACGGTGAGAAACTTTTCTTTTTCTCCCCTGTTTATCGCCAATATCCTGTGACCTGCTATCTTGTCGAGTTTTTCCTGAAATTCGTAATACATTTCATAAACAGATTTTTCTTTTTCATCTTTAGCATTAGATATAAGTAAGCCCTCCTGCATCGTTATATTCCTTATATATATACGATAATCTGCATTGTCAGATATTATCTCGGCTATTATGTCTTTTGCTCCAGAAATGGCATCCTCAGGCGTTGCAATCTCTTTTTCCTCTGAAACATAGTCCATTGCAAGTGTTTCTACAGACTCTGATGCAGCCTGCTCAAAGATTATATCAGCGAGCGGTTCAAGACCTTTTTCTTTTGCTATTGTTGCCCTTGTTCTTCTCTTTGGTCTGTACGGCCTGTATAGGTCATCAACCACAACCTGTGTCTGTGCCTGCTCTATCTGCTTTTTAAGCTCCTCTGTAAGTTTTCCCTGCTCTTCAATGCTTGCAATCACCTGTGCTTTCTTTTCTTCAAGATTTCTAAGATAAGTCAGTCTCTCATTAAGATTTCTAAGCTGTTCATCATCAAGAGAACCGTGTGCTTCCTTTCTATATCTTGCGATAAAAGGAATCGTATTTCCCTCATCTATAAGTTTGATAACGGCTTCTACCTGCCATTTTTTTATCTCAAGTTCCTCGGCAATCTTTGCCGCAATATCTAATTTGTTATCCATGATAATCTCCATTTCTATGCACATTTTCTGCCCATAAACAGTGTTCCTGTCCACACCTATATATAGCAGGAAACACCTTTTCTCTAAACACACAACAGACGGCTATAAAATAGCCGCCTGTTGTAAATATATAAACGATTAAATTTTTCCGTGCTAACTATTTTGTATGTTTTACGCATCAAAACGAATCTTATTTATAACACTGCCAATCTCTTTTGCAGCATTTTCATATACTGCTTCAGTGATATCTTTTGTTACAAAACCTGTCTCATCATCATAACCTGCATCAACAAACTCAACCTCGCCGAATAATTCTTTTATCTTTGCTTCGTTATCAGCTTTGTTTCCTGATACTCTTACAAAGAATTTAGAAACTACTTCATCCATAGGCATAAGCTCAAGTTTCTCATCTGACCAGATGACATTGATGTTATTATCAAGATTTTCTGATGCCTCCATAATATCAGATACAACCGCACTTGCTGTTGCAAGCTTACCTGCTCCCTGACCATAAAACATTACATCCCCGACCATGTTTCCTTTTACAAGGATAGCATTAAACACTCCGTCAACACTGTAGAGTGGATGGTCATGTGTGATAAGTTTTGGTGCTACCATCGCACTTACTTTATCCCCTGCTAATTTACTTGAACCAAATATCTTAACTTTTGCCTTAAGCTTTGCAGCATATTTAATATCCCTGTCAGTTATCTTTGTGATACCCTCTGTATAAATATCCTCAAAGTCAAGCTGCTTTCCATATGCAAGTGATGTGAGAATAGCAATCTTACGGCACGCATCATATCCCTCAACATCTGCCGTCGGATCAGCTTCCGCATATCCTTTTGCCTGTGCATCCTTAAGAACTGAGTCAAAGCCAGAACCGTTTTCTGTCATCTCAGTAAGAATAAAGTTTGTTGTACCGTTTAAGATACCTGAAATCTCATCTATCTCATCAGGAGCTAAAGAGGTCTGAAGTGGTCTTATGATAGGAATACCACCACCTACACTTGCCTCAAATAAAAAGTTTACATTTTTATCTCTTGCAATCTGTAAAAGTTCGGTACCAAATGAAGCAACAAGTGCTTTGTTTGATGTTACGACATTTTTTCCTTTAAGAAGACTTGCCTTAACAAATTCATATGCAGGATGAAGTCCTCCCATTGTTTCGACAACAATCTTTACTTCATCGTCATTTTCAAGGATTGAGAAATCATGCACAACATATTTTTCTGCCGGATCTCCTGGAAAATCCCTGAGGTCAAGTACATATTTTACTTCTATATCCTGACCTGCTCTCTTTGATATTATATTGCTGTTTTTATCTAATATCTCAAAAACACCTGAACCTACTGTACCATATCCTAATATTCCTACTTTTACCATCTCATCCTCCATCTCTTAGTTCTGTTTGTCTGTCGATGTAATCCATGCAAGATATGCATTTATAAACGGATCAAGATTTCCATCCAGCACTCCTGCCACATTACTTACTTCCTGACCTGTTCTGTTGTCTTTTACCATAGTGTAAGGCTGCATTACATATGAACGAATCTGACTGCCCCAGCCGTTATCCTTGACCTCGCCACGGATACCGCTCGCCTTTTCAAGCTGCTCCTGTTGTTTAAGCATATAGAGCTTTGCCTTAAGCATCTGCATGGCTTTATCTTTATTCATATGCTGGGAACGCTCATTCTGACACTGTACCACGATTCCGGTTGGAAAATGCGTGATTCGTATTGCCGATGAGGTCTTATTTATATGCTGTCCACCTGCACCACTTGAACGATATGTATCTATCCTGATATCATCATCTGCAATCTCAACATCAAGATCCTCCTCTATATCAGGCATCACATCACATGATACAAAAGAAGTCTGTCTTTTTCCTGCCGCATTGAACGGAGAAATCCTAACAAGACGGTGCACACCGTGTTCTGATTTCAGATAACCATACGCATTTTCACCGTCTATTTGCAATGTAACTGATTTGTAGCCGGCCTCATCACCGTCAAGAAAATCTATCATCTCAACATTGAAACCTTTTTTCTCAGCCCACCGCTGGTACATTCTGCATAGCATACTCGCCCAGTCGCAGCTCTCTGTTCCGCCTGCTCCTGCATGAAGCGTAAGTATAGCATTGCATTTATCATATTCACCACTTAATAATGTCTCTATCCTAAGTGCATTATATTCTTCCTCAAAGGCATTAAACGACTCCTCCACCTCAGGCAGAATACTTGCATCATTTTCCTCCTCGGCTATGTCTATAAGTGTAAGTGTATCATCTTTGTCATTGCAAAGTTTCTCATATCTCTCGATAGTCGTCTTTAACTTTTTACAATCCTGAACAACTGCTGCCGATTTATTTGGATCATCCCAAAATCCCGGCTCTTCCATAGTATGCTCTAACTCTTCGACTCTGTCACGCTTATTAGCTAAGTCAAAGTGAGTTCCCCATTTCAAGCAGTGGTTCATCGTAATTTGATAATGCTATCCTGATATTATCAAATTCTACCATCAACTCACCTCTTTCTATTAAAACTTTTTAGAATTTTCTTCCGCAGCACATCTTATATTTCTTACCGCTTCCACATGGACACGGATCATTTGGCTGCACTTTTCTTCCCTCGCGCTTTTTAGGCTTTGCTGCTACAGTCTCATCTTTGTTTGTTCCCGTAACTTTTGCTACCTGTTCACGCTCAACTTTCTGCTCTATCTGAATATGTGTAAGTGCTTTTACAGTCTCTTCAGTAATTGCATCTATCATCGAATCAAACATTTCAAATCCGGCAAATTTGTACTCAACTACAGGATCTCGCTGACCGTATGCCTGAAGTCCGATACCCTGACGGAGCTGATCCATATCGTCGATATGATCCATCCATTTTCTATCGATAACTTTAAGAAGGATAATTCTCTCTACTTCTCTTATCTGGTCTGCCTCAGGGAACTCAGCTTCCTTAGCTTCATAAACCTTTACGGCTTCTTCTTTAAGTCTCTGGATAAGTTCATCTTTTGAACCATGTTTTAATTCTTCATCTGAAAGAACTATCTTTTTTATAGGGATTATAGGACGGATAACATTATTTAACTCTGCAATATCCCATTCCTCAGGAGAACCCTCATCGCCTATAATCGAAGAAACACATTTTTCTACAACATCAGTTATCATCTTATAGATAGTATCTCTCATATTCTCACCGTCAAGAACCTTGCGGCGCTCTTTGTAGATAACTTCTCTCTGCTCATTGTTTACACGGTCAAATTCAAGGAGGTTCTTTCTGATACCAAAGTTGTTGCCCTCTATCTTCTTCTGTGCACTCTCAATGGCATTTGAAAGCATCTTGTGCTCTATCTGCTCACCATCAGGCATTGCTGAGAAAAGTCCCATAAGTCTCTCTGAACCGAAAAGACGCATAAGATCATCCTCAAGTGAGATGTAAAATCTTGACTCACCCGGATCGCCCTGACGACCGGCACGACCACGGAGCTGATTGTCGATACGGCGTGACTCATGTCTCTCTGTACCTATTATCTTCAAACCTCCGAGTTCCTTAACGCCATCACCAAGCTTAATATCAGTACCACGACCAGCCATGTTAGTAGCAATTGTCACTGCACCCATCTGACCTGCATCGGCGATAATCTCAGCCTCAAGCTCATGGAATTTGGCATTAAGAACTTTATGTGGAATACCTTTCTTCTTAAGCTTTTCGCTAAGGTATTCAGATGTGTCAATATTTATCGTGCCTACAAGTACAGGCTGTCCTTTTTCGTGTGCCGCTACTATATCAGCAACAACAGCATTGAACTTTTCTTCCTTTGTCTTATAAACAGCATCTTCATAATCGATACGAGCTACCGGAAGATTTGTAGGAACCTCAACAACATCCATCTCATAGATGTCACGGAATTCTTTTTCCTCTGTAAGAGCTGTACCTGTCATACCTGATTTCTTTGCATATTTATTGAAGAAGTTCTGGAATGTAATGGTTGCAAGTGTCTTACTCTCTCTCTTAACCTTTACATGTTCTTTTGCTTCTATAGCCTGATGTAATCCGTCTGAGAAACGGCGTCCCGGCATGATTCGTCCGGTAAACTCATCGACGATAAGTACCTCATCATCTTTTACAACATAATCTTTATCCTTGAACATAAGAGAATGTGCTCTGAGTGCAAGGTTTATGTTGTGCTGCAATTCAAGATTGTCCGGATCTGCAAGGTTTTTAACCTGGAAAAATCTCTCTGCTTTTCTTACGCCTTCTTCAGTAAGGTTTACATTCTTATCTTTCTCATCAACAACATAATCACCTGTTTCCTGCTCTTCCTCGTTCATGATGATGTCCATCTTTGAAAGTTCTTTTGCAGTACCCTTTGTCAGTTGTTTAACAAATATATCACAAGCTTCGTAAAGCTTTGTTGACTTGCCACTCTGTCCTGAAATGATAAGTGGTGTTCTAGCCTCATCAATAAGTACTGAATCGACCTCATCGATAATCGCATAGTGAAGTTCTCTCTGAACAAGTTCCTCTTTATATACGACCATATTGTCACGAAGATAATCAAAACCAAGTTCATTGTTTGTAGCATATGTTATATCGCAGTTGTATGCTTCTCTTCTCTCGTCATTGTCCATTGAATTTAAGATAACACCAACTGTAAGACCGAGAAACTCATGAACCTGACCCATCCACTCAGCATCACGTTTTGCAAGGTAATCATTTACCGTAACGATATGAACACCTTTGCCCTCTAATGCATTTAAGTATGCAGGAAGTGTCGAAACAAGTGTTTTACCTTCACCTGTACGCATCTCTGTAATTCTTCCCTGATGAAGAATCACACCACCGATAAGCTGTACACGGTAATGTCTCATTCCAAGAACTCTTGTTGCTGCCTCTCTGACTGTTGCATATGCCTCAGGAAGCAGATCATCTAATGTCTCTCCCTTTTCAAGACGTGCTTTAAACTCAGGTGTTTTCGCCTTAAGTTCATCATCTGTCAATTTTTCAAACTCAGGAGCAAGAGCTTCTATTTTATCCACTATCGGAATAATTCTTTTCACTTCATGCTGACTGTGAGTACCGAAAATTTTACTAAATATACTCATGAATTTCACTCCTATACATTATTACTATTTATTTGTATAAAAAAACTATTTTACAGTATATCATTAAATACTTTGTTTTTCAACCTTTGTTTTTTGCTAAAACACTATACTACCGCAAGAATAAAGAGTCGCTTACGACTCCCTTGTGCTTGAGCGGAATGCGTAATATTTATTTCTTTTCCGCGAAATGCACATCCTCACGGACTGTTTATTATGTTGTAGGAAATGAGAATTTTCATGCAACATAATAAACAGTCCCGGAATTTTCCGGGACTGCTTTTGCTTAAATCGATTTCATACTTTTGTTTTCATATATGTAACACTCTCTCCAAAGTGTTAATTTCATTTTATGTTACTTATGTAACAGCTCATTGTATTGCCAATTATCTTTTTATGGCTGGACTGTTACTATATTTATTAAAACTCAGGCTCTATAAGTCCAAATGTATTTCCTTTTCTCTTGTAAACTACATTTACCTCATCTGTTGCTGCATTACGGAATACATAGAAGTTGTGTCCGAGAAGATCCATCTGGATGCAGGCTTCTTCTGGATCCATAGGCTTCATGCCGAACTTCTTTGAACGGATGATCTTAATCTCATCATCGTCTTCTATCTCTTCTTCGATAAATGCTTTGCTTAAGCTTGTCGCTGCCTGCTGCTTGTCAACAAGTTTGTTCTTGTACTTGCGTAACTGTCTCTCAATAACCTCCTCAACCAAATCTATTGAAACATACATATCATCGCTGACCTGCTCAGCTCTTACGATGTTTCCTTTCATAGGGATCGTAATCTCTATTTTCTGTCTTTCTTTCTCTACACTCAAGGTAACATGAACTTCAGTTTCCGGAGTGAAATACCTCTCAAGCTTTCCGATTTTTTCCTCGATTGCTGCTTTAAGTCCATCTGTTACATCAAGATTTTTACCACTGATAATAAATTTCATGACTATCACTCCTTTACAAATTGTTAAATTTATTATACCTCACTTTTTCTTAAAAAGCAAGTAAAATTGCACAATAATATAATCATTTACATCTTTTTATTATACATTTATCACTAAACGCATATTATGATGTTAGGGTCAAAAGTAGATAGCAATGCATATTTATATGCAAATTGCTGCATTACCATCTGTTTTTGGTCTTTACATTATGTTATTAACAAAATGTCTGATAAAAGAAATCCACAGGTTTTATTGACAACCTGTGGATTTCAATTTTGTTGATAATGTTGATAACTTAGTGCATAACTCAATTTTTTCGCATTTTTCGACATTATACGGCTCTCTTTACTGTCGATTTATCAACATTTTATGTTAATTTATTGTCGATTAATGACCTTCTGCTAAAACTTATCAACATTTTATGTCAGTTATCAACAACTTTTTGTTTATAATTGTTTTTACTATTCGCATTTAACTTTTGAATTGTCAGACAATTCTTCTAATACAATACGGCGTCCTGTAATTCATTTTTGATATTTTTATGCCGTCTTTCTCATTACTTGCATGAATCACTTCCCCATCACCTATATACAATGCAACATGACCAACTGTTTTTCCACTCTGATAAAAAACCAAATCACCCTGTTTTATTGAAGAAGCTGAAACTTTTGTCCCATACGCTGACTGCTCAAGCGAAGTTCTTGGAATATCATATCCAAACTCCTTATATATGCTCTGTGTAAATCCTGAACAATCTGCTCCATTTGTAAGGCTTGTTCCTCCATATTTATACGGATTTCCCAAAAATTTCTTTGCATAATTAGCTATTTGGCTTCCGGTTACTTTTTTCTTTGCTGTATCATTTGTGTTATCTGTTTCATCACTTAATGTTGTGCTGTCTTTCGTGGTCGTGGTTGAGTCTTTTTTAGTCGTGCTGTTCTTTGTCGTGGTTGTACTATTCTTAGTTGTAGCAGTATCTTTCTTAGTGGTAGTTTCCTGTTTCTTTTCTTCAGCTTTTACCTGAGCGATTGAAACAGGATGCTTATATTTCACTCTGAGATTGACATAATTTCTTGCCACATATCCCTGTTCCCCGTCAACAGATATGCGAACCCAGCTTTTCCCACATAATTTTCTTACATAAAAACTTTCTCCCGAACCTATAGAAGTAATTATTTTGGCTTTTTTGCTGGTCTTTTCCCGCACATTTAGTGCACCGACATTCTTTTTTACGGTTATGTATTTGACTCCATATTTTCTTGCAAGCTGTCTAGCCTTTGTGCCGGTTGCAAGAAATTCTTTTTTTATGTATCCTCTGAAATTTCCGCTTTTTATAAGTGCCCATCCGTTTTTATATGTTCTTGTAATATAAACTGCACTTCCTCTATAAAGCCTTCCTTTTACTTTTCCATTTAATGATGGTTTATTTCTGATATTTACATAGTCGTTAGCAATAGATATAGCAAGATTATTGCCGGCCGCCTCTGCCTTTTCGGATTTCAGAATGAATGTTCCTGATACAATAACTAATTGCGAAATTGCAAATACACAACACTTGATAAGCTGTTTTCTCAACTGTATTCTCTCCATATCCTACCTCTCTAATATGCTGTCGTCTATAATGTTAGTATTGGCAGTAACTTAAAAATCAGCTATTTTGTGGCTACAGCCTCTATCTCTATAGCAACATCTTTAGGAAGTCTTGCAACCTCTACACATGATCTTGCCGGATATGGCTCTTCAAAATATTTTGCATATACTTCATTAATCTTGCCAAAATCATTCATATCACTGATAAAAACCGTTGTCTTGATAACATTCGCAGTTGACGAACCTGCCGCTTCGAGAAGTGCCTTAAGACTCTTAAAAGCTCTCTCTGCCTGAACTTCAGCCGGTCCCGTAACAAGTTCTCCCGTAGCAGGGTCGATAGGAACAACCCCTGATGTAAATACAAGACCGTTTACTTCAACTGCCTGAGAATATGGTCCTATTGCCGCCGGTGCTTTGTCTGTACTGATAATGTTTTTCATTTAAATAACCTCTTTTCTGTTTTTGTCTTGGATAATCGTCAAACTATATATTTTTGTTAATTACACAATTTGATATGTATAATGATTTTCACCATATCAGCTCCACGCTTATCCGTTTTTTGTTTTAATCCATATAATATTAACCTTCATTTCTACACATATTTTTTGTACATAGTATGAAAATTCCTGCATATATGGAATATTTCACACTGACTTTTTAATATGTTTGCTTTAGTATCAGCCAGGTGGATATTTGTGACCTGCTCTGCTGCTTGTTTAATATTATTAAATTTACATAAATTTTCCTACAATTTACAGTATAACGCAATTTTGCACAAATTTCAATTTTAACTGGATTTTTTTTTGTAAAAATTATATACTTATTTGTAACAGTTCAGCAATAAAAACATAACAAATGAAAAACTGAACTGTTATACTTATTTTTAATACAAAACTCTGGCAACTTATTGTCAACTTAACAAAATGTACTCCCAGAATCTTCTGAATGAAGAATTCCGAGAGTACATCACAACAGAACGGAGGACCTTTAATTTTGAAAAACGAAAGAACCTATGGCGGCAGAAATAATGACAGAACATATTCCCATAACAGTCACAGAAAAAATGACAGGCGGGACGGATTTGACAAAAAAGACAGACATGACAAAAAGGATGTGCGAAACCGCTTTAACAGACAAAACGGAAATGATAACAGACATAGCTTTTCTGATAAAAATCATTACTCAGATAAACACAGAGATGAGGAGCCAAAAAAGAAATCAGCCATCCCTATCGGTAAAACCCAGGAACTTATAGTTGTAAAAACAACTGATTTTGGAGTATTTTTAAACACTCCTACCGGTGAGGACAGTGACAAGATACTCCTGCCAAAATCACAGGTTCCAAAAGGCACGCAGCTTAATGATGTACTAAATGTGTTTGTTTACAAAGATTCAGAGGACAGACCTATTGCAACTATGGAAGAACCGTCCATTGAACTTGGTCAAGTTGCAAGGCTCTATGTCAAGGAAGTCACAAAAATTGGTGCTTTTCTCGACTGGGGACTCTCAAAAGACCTTCTTCTTCCATTTAAAGAGCAGGTATATGAAGTAAAAGAAGATGACGCGGTACTTGTCACACTCTATGTTGACAAAAGTGACAGACTTTGTGCTTCAATGAAGGTCTACAATCACCTCTCAAATGAATCACCTTATAAAAAAGATGATGAGGTTTTCGGTCGTGTCTATGAAATAAGTGACAATTTTGGTGTATTTATCGCAGTTGATGATAAATATTCCGCACTTCTTCCTAAAAAAGAAGTTTTTGAAAAATACCGCATAAACCAGCCGGTATATGCAAGAGTTGCACAAGTCATGGATGATGGCAGACTTACTTTAAGTGTCAAGAAAAAAATACCTGAGCAAATGAATGATGACGCTTCATTTATATATGAAACTTTACAGAGAGAAAATGGATTTCTTCCATTTAATGATAAATCTGACTCAGAAGCAGTTAAAAACCGTTTTCATATGAGCAAAAATGCTTTCAAGCGTGCCATCGGACATTTATATAAAGAAAGACTTATAACGATTGAAAAAGACGGTATTCATTTGAATGATTGATAATTTATCAAGTTAATAACCACCAGTTCAACTTGCCCCCTTCTCCCCCAGCTATGCCGGTGGGAGAAGGATTTTTTAGTTTCTCTTTCATAGAAGCTGCGTTTGTCCGGGTCTAAAATCGTCAACAGTTCACAATAAAGTGACCATGACAATTTAACAGACACTGTCTGTTGAATTTGATAGTTTTGATAGAAGCAAGGCTGTTTTATCACTCTGCATATTCCCCGAATTTTCTAAATCTTTTATATCTCTCATCAAGTAATGTTTTTGTTTCTTTTTTTACGAGTTCAGGTAGTTTTTTTCTGAGTGCTTCTCTTATCTGGTCTGTTGTGTAGTTTAAATTATTTTCTATTCCATCTTTATGCTCCGGAAACATTCTGTCTGCAACACCATTTTTTAAGAGTTCGTTTGCTGTCATTTTCATGAGTTCTGCGGCTTCTTCTACTCTTTCCGAATCTCTCCACAATATACTTGCAAATCCCTCCGGTGAGAGTACCGAATAAAGACTGTGCTCTAACATCCACACTTCATCTGCTACTGCGAGTGCAAGTGCTCCGCCACTTCCGCCCTCTCCGGTAAATATTGATATTATCGGAGTTTTCAGTCTTGACATTTCCATTATGTTTCTTGCAATAGCCTCGCCCTGACCTCTTTCTTCTGCTCCTATACCGCAGAATGCTCCTGCCGTATTTACAAGTGTGATAACAGGTCTGTGAAATTTTTCTGCCTGCTTCATGAGCCTTAATGCTTTTCTGTAACCCTCAGGGTTTGGACTTCCAAAATTACATTCCACATTTTCGTCAAGTGTGTGACCTTTCTGTATTCCTATGACAGTAACTGGTGTTCCCTCAAAGGAAGCAATTCCTCCGACTATCGAACCATCATCCGCAAACAGTCTGTCACCGTGCATTTCCATAAAGTTTTCAAATAATTTATCAATAAATTCTCTTGTGTTAGGTCTGTCTATCTTTCTTGCAATCCTTACGGATTTCATTGCATTGTTCACACTGGCACTTCCTTTCTTAATAATCACTTAGCTTCATGCAGTTTTAATATCGAGATAAGTTCGTCTCTCATATCTTCCCTGTTGACTATCCTATCTACAAATCCATGCTCAAGCTGAAATTCTGCACGCTGAAATCCATCCGGAAGTTTCTGGTGTATTGTTCCCTGTATAACTCTCTGCCCTGCAAATCCAATAAGTGCTTTCGGCTCGGCAAGTATTATATCTCCAAGCATCGCAAAACTTGCGGTCACCCCACCTGTTGTCGGGTCGGTCAGCACCGTCACATATAAAAGTCCCGCCTCGTCATGTTGTCCGACTGCCTCCGCTGTTTTTGCCATCTGCATAAGAGAAACTATTCCCTCCTGCATCCTTGCACCGCCTGAGGTTGTAAATATTATAATAGGAAGTTCATTTTCTGTTGAGTATTCTATTGCCCTTGTTATCTTTTCACCGACAACCGAACCCATACTCCCCATCATAAAGTGACTGTCCATTATAGCTATAACGGTTTTAAATCCGCCTATCGTACATTCACCTGTCACAACTCCCTCTTTTATGCCCGATTTTGCCTTTGCTTTTTTTATCACCTTATCATAATCGGGATAATTCATGGGATTTTTTGTTGACATATCTGCATCAAGTTCTTTGAAACTGCCCTCATCACATATTATCTTTATCCTCTCAGCAGGACTCATTCTGAAATGTGCTCCGCAGTTCGGACAAAGTTTAAATTCCGTTACTTCCTTTTTGTATATTATGTTTTTACAAGTATTACATTTTATCCACATACCGTCCGGAATTGATGGTTCCTGACTTTTTTTGTTTTTTTCAGTTTTTTTCTTTTCTTCTGTACCACTTACTGAAAAATAACTTTTTTTCTTGAAAATATTCATAACCTGCCTCACTCCAACATCTGATTAACAGTCAATCGTAAAAGACAGAAAATAAAGATTACACATTAACTGCCATAATATTATTTTACAATTTTACATTTTCTAAAAATGATGTATTATACTGACATTTTTCAAACTGCTTATTATTAAGAATTTTGTTCTGATATTCTATATTCGTATCTACACCCTCTATTATAAATTCATACAATGCTCTTTTCATTTTCGCTATCGCTTCGTCCCTGTCCCTACCATGCACGATAACCTTTGCAAGCATGGAATCATAGTATGGCGGTATCTCATAGCCCTGATATATCGCACTGTCTACCCTGAGTCCAATACCGCCTGACGGCATTAAAAGATAATCTATCGTGCCCGGACATGGTGCAAAATTCCTTGACGGATTCTCGGCATTTATCCTGCACTCTATCGCATGGCCGCTTATCTTTATATCATCCTGTGTATATAATAATTTCTCTCCTGCCGCAATTCTTATCTGTTCTTTAACAATATCAACACCCGTCACCATTTCGGTTATCGGATGCTCTACCTGAACTCTTGTGTTCATCTCCATAAAATAATATTTATCGGAATCTTCATCATACAAAAATTCAATAGTTCCTGCATTCTCATAACCTGCTGCCTTTGCCGCTCTTACGGCAGAATCACAGATTTTTGCCCTTGTGCTCTCTGACAATACTTCGCACGGTGTTTCCTCTAAAACTTTCTGATTCTTTCTTTGCAATGAACAATCACGCTCACCGAGATGTATCACATTGCCAAAACTATCACCTAGTATCTGCACTTCAACATGTCTTGCACCCTCGATAAGTTTTTCCATATACATTGAGTCATCGCCAAACGCAGCTTTTGTCTCACTCTGGGCTGACAGAAATGCCTCTTTTAATTCTTCTTTTTTTCTGACTATCCTTATTCCTTTTCCACCGCCTCCGGCAGATGCTTTTACAATGACAGGATAACCTAACTTATCTGCCATTTCATAAGCCTGCTCAACATCAGCGAGAATTCCGTCACTTCCCGGAATAACAGGTACTCCTGCATTTATCATCATCTGTCTTGCGTTTGCCTTGTTGCCAAGTGCATCTATCACCGAACCTTTCGGTCCGATAAATTTGATATTGCAATCCTTACACACACCCGCAAACATACTGTTTTCCGACAAAAATCCAAATCCCGGATGTATTGCCTGTGCCTGCTTTTCAACAGCGGCACTGATTATATTATTCATATCAAGATAACTGTCACCGACTTTTGCCGAACCTATGCATACCGCTTCATCTGCAAGCTGTGTGTGAAGTGCTTCCCTGTCCGGCTCTGAAAATACGGCAACCGTTTTTATCCCCATCTCTCGACACGCTCTTATTATCCTTACTGCTATCTCTCCACGATTTGCGATCAAAATTTTGTCAAACATAAAGTTTTCACCTCTAACCAATCATAAATACAAGTTCTGCCTGTGCTGCCACCTTGTCACCTACATAAGCCGTACCCTGTCCGATACCTGCATTTTTCTTAAGTTTTTCAATCTTAACTTCAAGGCGGAGTGTATCTCCCGGAACAACTTTCTTCTTAAATTTAGCTTTATTTATCCCGCCAAAATAAGCTGTCTTTCCCTTAAACTCATCCATAGACAATATAGCTACTGCTCCTGCCTGTGCCATAGCCTCAACAATAAGCACTCCCGGCATTACAGGCTCGTTTGGAAAATGCCCCGCAAAAAACGGTTCATTATAGGTAACATTCTTAATTGCCGTAACCGACTCTCCCTCGACTATCTCCTCAACTCTGTCGATAAGAAGAAACGGCTGTCTGTGTGGAATTATGCTCATGATTTCCTTGATATCCATTGCCATTTTAAATTTACTCCTATTCTATCTCTGCTCCTGCACAAAGTCTGATGCCCCAAAACTGCATCTGGAACTTTTTTATTTTTAATATTTTTTACTGAAAAATTTGTGTCTAAAGTTTTATTGCAAAAATTTTTTCGCATAAAAATCCTTTTTATACAACCTACTGGACTCTGAAAAGCGGCTGTCCAAACTCGACAAACTCTCCGTCCTCTACAAGAACTTCAACTATTTTTCCGCTTACTTCACTTACAACTTCATTCATAAACTTCATTGCTTCTATGATACATACTACATCACCTTTGGCAACCGTATCGCCAACCTTTACAAAAGGCGGCTTATCAGGTGCCTGACTCTGATAATATGTTCCAACAATAGGTGCTGTGACAAGTTTGTCATCTGCTGACACGCTTTCTTTTTCCACATCTGCAGTCCTGTTTATATCAGTATCATTAGAAACTGCGCCATTTGTCTGTACCGCAGATACCATGCCACTTTCTGCTCCCGCTATAACGGTTTTTACTGTCTCCGTTTCACTGTTTCCAACAGAAAATGAAGCATTTCTTCCAAGATGCACACTATCACCGTCAAGTTTTATCTCCATCTCACCCATATCGCTTTTTTCAAAAATAGCGATAAGTTCTTTAACTTCATCGAATTTCATTTTATTCCCCCCACTTTTTAAAACAGAGCACTGCATTATGTCCACCAAATCCAAGTGAATTTGATAACGCATATTCAGCTTTTTCAACCTTTCTTGCCTCATTTGGAATATAATCAAGGTCACATTCCTCATCAGGTGTCTTATAATTTATTGTTGGTGGAAGTATATCATCCTGTAATGCCTTAACACACATTACCGCTTCAACTGCTCCTGCTGCTCCAAGCAAATGTCCTGTCATTGATTTTGTAGAGCTTATGGCAACATCTTTTGCCACATCACCAAATGCGAGTTTGATTGCATTTGTCTCTGTCGAGTCGTTTGCCGGTGTACTTGTTCCATGTGCATTTATATATGAAACCTGCTCCGGTTTTATTCCGGCTTCTTCCATTGCAAGCTCCATGGCTTTTGCCGCACCTGCTCCTGTCTTTTCAGGAAGAGTAATGTGATATGCATCACTCGTTGCACCATATCCGACAATTTCTCCATATATAGTTGCATTTCTTGCAAGAGCGTGTTCAAGTTCTTCAACTACAAGTGCTCCTGCACCGTCACCGAGCACGAATCCATCCCTGTTCTTATCAAAAGGCTTGCACGCATCCTTTGGATCCGTATTTGTTGAAAGTGCCGTAAGATTTGTAAATCCTGCGATACCTATCTCACAAAGACCAGCCTCTGCACCACCAGTAATGATAACATCCGCATAGCCGTGAATGATATTTCTAAAAGCTGCACCGATACTGCTTGTAGCTGTTGCGCAGGCTGTAACTATATCTTCATTTATACCCTTTGCACCAAATCTTATAGCAATATTTCCTGCTGCCATATTTCCTATAGTCATAGGTATAAACATAGGTGAAACCCTTGAAGCTCCTTTTTCGTTCATTCTCGTAACCTGCTGCTGCATCGTTCCAAGCCCGCCTACACCTGAACCAAAGATAACACCTACTCTTGAGGCATCCTCTTTTTCCATATCGATACCGCTGTCATCCATAGCCTGAACAGCAGCCCCCATAGCATATACGGCAAATGGGTCATTTCTCTTGATGTCTTTTTTAGTCATATATTTTTCCGCATCAAAATCCCTGACTTCACCTGCTACTTTTACTTTAAAATCTGTTGCATCAAATTTTGTGATATTATCAATTCCACAAACACCGTTCTTGGCATTTTCCCACATACTATCCACTGTACTTCCAAGTGGGCTTACAACACCCATACCGGTTATCACACATCTTCTTGACATAATTCCCCCGTTTCTACAGTCCGGTATGGCAAATACATACCTAAACTGATTCTAATATCTAAATATCTGTCTTTCATTTTGTTTATAACTACATTATCATTCCGCCGTCTACATTTAAGACCTGTCCTGTAATATAACTGTTCTTAGCCAGAAATACTGCTGCATTTGCAACATCCTCAGGTTTTCCTGCCCTGCTAAGCGGAATAGAATTAAGTATAGCATCCTTTGCATCATCATTTAAAACCGCTGTCATGTCTGTCTCAATAAATCCAGGAGCTATCGCATTACAGGTAACTCCTCTCTGTGCAAGTTCCTTTGCAGTCGCTTTAGTAAGACCAATAACACCTGCCTTAGAAGCCGCATAATTTGCCTGTCCAATATTTCCTGCAACACCTGAAACAGATGACATATTTATTATCGCACCGCTTCTCTGCTTTAACATAACACTGCTTGCATGACGAATCATATTAAAAGAACCTTTAAGATTTGTATTGATAACAGAATCAAACTGTTCCTCAGACATTCTCATAAGAAGCATATCCTTTGTGATACCTGCATTATTTACAAGCACATCAATAGAACCGAATTCTTTTTTAACATCTCTGATAAGATTTTTTGCAAAATCAAAATCACTCACATCACCCTGAACAGGCATACACTTAACTCCCTGCTCCTCAATCTCCTTAACAGTCTCATCCGACACACTGCTGTGATAATTGAGAACTATATTGCATCCCTCCTTAGCAAAAGCTATCGCAATCGCCTTACCGATACCCTTAGCAGCACCCGTAACAATCACTGTCTTTCCTTCTAACATCTTATCCCTCCAAACTTTATCAAATCTATAAAAACTCCAACTAAAAGTTATTTTCACATTCCTGCGAACTCAGGCCTGCGGCCTATACTATGTTATTACGCTTTCTTAATCTTTAAAAGTGCTTTCTCAAGTGAAGCCGTATCTTCAACATTCACATTGACAATTCCCTTGACTGTTCTCTTTACAAAACCGCAAAGAGTCTTTCCCGGTCCTAATTCTATAAATGTATCTGCACCGGCATCGTACATATTTCTGATTATGTGCTCCCATCTTACCGGCGACACAACCTGTTTTGCAAGCGTAGGAACTATATCACTCTCACTCTTTAACACCTCTGCTGTCACATTTGTATAGACAGGAATTTCCATCTTTCCTATATTCATCTTTTCAAGTTCCGGCAAGAGTTTATCTGCTGCCGGCTGCAAAAGACTTGTATGGAACGGACCGCTTACTTTAAGTTTAACCGCAAGCTTTGCTCCCTTTTCCTTTGCTATCTCTCCTGCTTTCTCAACTGTTGCCGCATCTCCACCTATGACTATCTGTCCCGGTGCATTATAATTTGCCGGAACGGCAACTCCTCCGACCTCTTTAACCGCTTCCTCGCAGGCTTTTTCTACAAGTGCAGTATCAAGACCTATTATCGCAAACATTCCGCCTTTCCCTGCCGGAACTGCTTCTGACATAAATTTTCCTCTTTTCTGTACAAGTGCCACGGCTTCCTCAAACTTCATCGCACCACTTGCAACAAGTGCCGAATACTCACCAAGACTAAGTCCTGCCGTCATATCAGCATTTATCCCGTTTTCCTGTAAGACTTTCATAGCCGCAATACTCATTGTAAGGATTGCAGGCTGTGTAAACTCTGTAAGTCCGAGTTTTTCCTCATCAGAAAAACATATATCTTTTATCGAATATCCCAAAACCTCATCTGCTCTGTCAAATACTTCTTTTGCAACGGCGTAGTTTTCATACAGGTCTTTTCCCATACCTGCATACTGTGCACCCTGACCGCTAAACATAAATACTGTTTTCATTTGCATTTTCCTCCATTTTCAAGTGTCAAATCCATCTAATAAAATCATTACCGGTTATATAATGTATGTCCGATAAACAAAAATCTCCTGCTCAATGCCAAAAAAGTAAAGAGATAGCGCCGGTTGTGAATAAATATTATTAACTTCCAGCGCTGCCTTCCATGCTATATCAAGCAGATATCACAATCCGCTCTGCTATTTGCCTGATAGTGTTAAAATAGCTTATTATGCTTCTTTGTGACTTTCTACAAAATCAACGGCATCCTTTACAGTAACGATAGACTCAGGATCTTCAACTGATACATCGAACTCATCTTCAATATCGTTGATAATCTGAAATAAGTCTAAAGAATCTGCGTCGAGATCCTCTTTTACATTTGTCTCTAATGTGATCTCGTCAACATCCTTACCTGTCTGCTCAGCAATAATCTCTCTGATTTTCTCAAATACCATGGTTTTTCCTCCTAAAAATAGATTAAAATATATATATTTTTTGTTATGAAAATTTTATATGAAAATATTTGTGCCGGCAAATGCGGGCATACAATGTCAATATAAAATCTTCTGATAACCGTTTACCACGAAATGAGCATTGTTCCCCAAGTCATTCCGCCACCGAAACCTGTGAGAAGAAGTTTGTCACCTCTCTCAATAAGTCCCTTTTCATTTAACTCATTTAATACAATAGGAATACTTGCTGAAGAAGTATTTCCATACTCAGCCATATTCCTGTAACATTTTTCATTGCTTATACCTAGTTTTCTTGAAATTATGTCAACAATCCTTGCATTTGCCTGATGCGGCACAACATATTTTATCTCCTCAGGCTTTACTCCTGCCGACTCCATAACTCTCTCTATGCTCTTTGTGACAGCTTTTGTTGCAAACTTAAATACTGCCCTGCCATCCATATTTACATACCAGAGATTGTCTTTCTCAAGTGGTTCTTCATTAAATGCATTTGAACATCCGACATACCCCTGTGTGAGAATATCCCAAAGTTCACCTTTCGCTCCGAGTTCCTCTTTTAATATCCCCTCATCTTCTGACTTTTCTACATATGCACCGCCTGAACCATCTCCAAACAATACGCAGGTTGACCTGTCTTTCCAGTCAACTATCTTTGAAAGTGTCTCTGCACCTATGACTATGGCATTTTCGTACATACCTGTTTTTATGTATTTGTCAGCTATGCTTAATGCAAACATAAATCCGCTGCACGCTGCATTTACATCGAATGCCACCGCATTTACTGCACCTATCTCCTTTTGAACCATACAGGCAAGGGACGGTGTTCCATAATCTGCCGTAACACTCGCCACGATTATAAGGTCAACATCCTCCGCTGAAACCTCTGCTCTATCAAGCACCTGTCTTGCAGTATTTATAGCAAAATATGATGTATTCTCTCCTGCTGATATATGTCTTCTTTTTATACCAGTTCTCTGTGTTATCCATTCATCACTCGTATCAACTATTTTTGACAGATCATCATTTGTGATAACCTGTTCAGGCACACACGCACCTGTTGAAATAATTCTGGTAGTTATCATTTATTTTCTCCATTCTCAAAACGTTTTCCAACAAAGCTTTCTAAATTGTCAAGTGCTTTCGCAACAACATCCATCTCATTTTCATTAAGTCCTTTAACAAGAGCAAATACCATATCCTTATGAAATTTTTCATGTAATGCGTATATTTTTTTTCCTTCTTTTGTCAATGCTATCTTAACAACCCTTCTGTCACGCTCAGTCTTATAACGTTCCACAAATCCTTTTTTTACAAGATTATTTATCCCAACTGTCAATGTTCCGACAGTGATATTAAGCTGTGCAGCAAGTTCACTCATGCTTTTTAACTCCGCCATTCCTATGGCAGCTATAGTATGAACTTCTGTCATGGAAATCTTGTTGCCATACTCATTTTTTATGGTATAGGCTTCCACTTCCATAATATTATCAAATAATTTTATCAGATTTGTACTGATTGATCCTAAAACATTATTCATTTGTTTTTCCTATACATTAAACAAGGGCAAAACCAGTGTTTTGTCCTGGCATCACACTATGTTACAAGCATTTTACTATACATTAAAATAGTTTGTATATCAAACTTTACCAAACAATTAAAAGTATATTCTAAAATCTATCAATTCGTCAACACCACTTTCATTGTGATTTTTCACAATAAAATAGCTGTATTTTTGTGAAATTTTGACAAAAATACAGCTATTTTATTTTTTCTATCCACTTATAAAGTATTTATTTTGATATTCAAAACTTTTCTTCTCTACTTAAAACAGTTTTTAAAACTACCTGTCACCGTTCACGCCTGTTTATTATTATTCTCCTGCTGTGACTCTTCTCTATGTTTTTTTAACAACTCAAGTGTTGCAAGAAGCACATCATCCTCCCATGGCTTTGGAATCAGATATTTAACTCCTATTGCTCTTACTTCCTCTAATGTTCCTGTATCACAAAGTGAACTTAGCATAAGTATTGTTGCAGACGGATCACTTTTAAAAAGAATTTCTGCTGTCTCTATCCCGTCAATTCCCGGCATTATTATGTCGAGAATGACTATGTCCGGATGAAGATTCTCATACATTTTTATGCCTTCCTCACCGCTTTTTGCATAACCTATCACTTCATACCCGTTTTCTTCTACAAGATCTTTTATCTGCTTTGATGCAAATGGTGAATCATCTACCACAATTATAGTTGTTTTGTCCATTATATTTCCTCCTTTACACGCAGACTCTTATTTAATATGCATATCTTTTGTGTATAAGCCACAATATAATACTGCATATTACTGATTGTTATCTGCATTTTACTTTTGCATCATTATATTATTTTATAATAAATGCAAACTTCTATATTTCCAAATTCTGTTTCATAAAATAAAACTTCATTTTCCATCTCAGAATCATCAATATCAATGCTCTCTTTATCAGAACACATCATAGGTACAGTAAGCCTTGATGTTCTGCCCAATCTGTTATTTATTTCGGATAATGCCCTTCCACATATTATATTTACATACTCATTTATATATAATACTTTTTCGTCCTCTGACGGCATCTTTCCATCATTCATTCCAATTATTATCGCATCAAATATATCTGATGAAAACCCGCAAATTATCGTTGAATTAAACTTACCTTTGGTTTTTACAAATTCCATACATTTTACACTAATTATCTCTTCTTTTTTTCGCCTTAAATCCAAAGATATAAGTTTTTTTGAAATTGATATAAATGCATCATCAAATATTTTTCCAACCTTCATTTCAGTCAAAGCGCTCCCCCTTTCACTTAATGCTCATTTAATCAGTTTTTAAGGAAACGCATTTTTCCATTAGGATCCTTTGTTGAACTCTTTTGAACTTTATTTTCAGTACCATACATTTTTGACAAATCATTTTGCATTGTTTTCTTACATTCATTGCAAAATCTTCCCGTAAGAATAGGTTTTCCGCATTTTTCGCATGATATGGTAATACCTGAATCCTTTGAAAATGCAAGTCTCTCCTCTCTCACCCACTTTTTAATCTGCTGGATAGGTACCTCCATCTCCTCAGACACCTGGCTCATGTTTGCGGTTGGATTTTCATAAATATAATCCCTTACTTCAAAAAATTTATCCTCAAGTTTTTTATTGCATGCCGGGCATAACGGTTTTCCCACATACTGAAATAATTTCCCACAATTTTTACAATTTCTTACATCCATATCTATTCCCCTCCTTGGTCCTTTCCTATACAGGCACACAAAAAATAAACTTTCAATACTCCTGATTTTTTAAGTGTGGCGGCACATTCATTGATTGTACTTCCTGTTGTATATATATCATCTACAAGTATAACACACCTTAAATTACGATACAACAATTTGCTTGTCTCTGACACTAAAAAAGCATCTTCCAAACTTGCTTTCCTTTCGGCTGCACTTAATTCTTTTAGTGCTTCCGTATTTTTTATTCTGATGAGATAATCGTCAATAACCGGTATTCCTGTTTCACCCTCTAAATAATCTGCAATGACCTTTGCCTGATTATAGCCTCTTTTTTTATGTCTCTCTTTATGTATAGGAACCGGTATAAGTGCCTGTGCACCTGTTTTTTTAATCCAGCTTTCATGTTTTTTTGCAAGTTCAACAGCATAGTACCTTCCATATTCTTTTCTCGCTCCATACTTAAACGCAGCAATAGAACTTTTCATACTTCTGTTATACACAAATGCCGCCTTGCCCTGTTCATATAAATGTTGATTATTTTTGCAGGAATAACAATATTGCATCGTTTCATCCTCAAGAGGTTTGCCACATCTCATACACGATGGCTCTGCCACTCTTTCCACACGGTTAATACATTTACGGCATAAAGTTGTCTTTACACCTATACTGAGCACATCGTCACATACCGGACATCTATATGGATATAAAATTTCCGCAAACCCCTCCGCTATCTGTTTAATAATCTTTGCAGCTTCTATTTATACTCCCCCATTTCTATAATTCTCTGACACAATGTCGAATATCTTTTCTGCTCATTTACATTTTTTATCATTCTCCGGACAGTGTCACTGCTTCCCACTATGGTTACACATTTCTTAGCCCTTGTCACCGCCGTATATAATAAATTCCTGTTAAGCAGCATCCTCGGTCCGGATATTATCGGAAGAATAACTGCCGGATATTCGCTGCCCTGCGATTTATGTATAGTTATCGCATAGGCAAGTTCCATCTCATCCATATCGCTGAAATTATATTCTACAATCTTGCCTTCCTCATATTCGACATATACAACTTCCGCAGCTTCTATAATCTGTTTTATTATGCCGGTGTCACCATTGAACACGCCTGTTCCTTCCTCATATACATCACCAAAGCGGTTTTTCCTCTCCCATTTAATCTGATAATTATTTTTTATCTGCATAACTTTGTCATTTTCCCTAAAAATAACTCCGTGAAATTCATGCTCATTTTTTCCGTCCATCCTAGGATTCATATATGCCTGCAAAACCTTGTTTAAGTTTTCCACGCCAAGCTCACCTTTTCTCATCGGCGTAAGCACCTGAATATCATAGCTGGTCGCATCAACATACGGCGGCAGATTTTTCATTATAAGCTGTACCGTGACATTGATAACATCTTTCCCTGCACTTCTCTCCAGATGGAAAAAATCCATATTTTTATTGTCAAGAGATATTTGTTCCCCGTCATTTATCTTATGAGCATTTGTAACTATCTGACTCTCCGCCGCCTGTCTGAATATCCTGTTTAATTTCACAACATTGCAAAACTCAGATTTTATCATGTCTTTCAACACATTTCCGGGTCCTACTGACGGAAGCTGGTTCACATCACCCACCATTATAAGTCTCGTTCCCGGAACTATTGCCTTTAACAGAGCATTTAGCATATAAATATCGACCATTGAAAATTCGTCTACTATTATAACATCTGCTTCGAGCGGTTTTGTCTCATTTCTCTCAAAGTGCATACCGCCTCTGTCATCGTCGAGTGAACCTCCGTCTATCTCAAGCATCCTGTGTATCGTCTGTGCTTCCATACCGGAAGTTTCTGACATACGCTTTGCCGCCCTGCCTGTAGGTGCAGCGAGAAGTATATCAAATCCTTCACTCTCCATTATCTGGATAATCGTATTTATCGTCGTTGTCTTACCTGTTCCCGGACCACCGGTTATTATCATAATACCATTTTGAACAGCCTGAAACACCGCATCTTTTTGCATTTTATCGAGTTCTATCTTATCCTTCTTTTCGATTGCAGCTATTTTCTTTTCAAGTACGGCAGGCTTTATCTTATACGGGATATTGAGATCGTGAAGCATACGCCCACAGTTCATCTCCATATAATAAAGATTACTCTGGTAAAGTCTCCTCTCTCCGTCACATTCCTCTATTACAAGTTCTTTGTTTAAAGTAAGATTGTCAAGCTCTCTCTCTACATTTTCCCTTTCTATACCAAGCAGTCCTGCTGTCTCGTCGATAAGCTCTGTCTCCGGAAGATAGCAATGTCCGTTTGAACCGGACTGTTGCAAAACATACAGTATTCCAGCCTTAATCCTAAATTCACTATCCTGATTAAATCCGGCTTTAAGTGCTATCGTGTCTGCTATCTTAAAACCTATGCCTGTTATATCTTCCGCAAGCCTGTAAGGATTTTGCTGCATAATCTCATAAATCTTCTCTCCATAAAATTTGTATATCTTTACTGCCATATTTACAGATATACCATATTCCTGAAGAAATATGACTGACTGACGCATCTGCCTTTTGTCATTAAACTGTTTGGCAACACTTACTGCCATCTTCATGCTTATGCCTTTTATCTCAGCCAGTCTCTCAGGTTCATTTTCTATAATCTCAAAAGTTTTTTCTCCAAATCTTCTCACTATTCTTGCGGCAAGTGCAGCACCTATGCCCTTTATTGCACCCGAACCGAGATATTTTTCTATCGCTACCTGGCTGCTTGGTCTTTTAGTCTCGTAACTTTCTACCTGTATCTGCGGTCCATAGCTTTTATGTACTGTCTCCCTGCCGTTTATGACAAGATACTCTCCCTCAGATACAAATGAAAAGTATCCGACACAGCAGACCTCATCATCCTCATCAGCTTTTGGCTCCGGGTTTGAAAGATAAATGACACTATAGCCGTTATCTTCATTTCTATATGTAATTCTCTCTACATATCCCTCTACCTGTTTCATAATAACCCTCTATTCCTTAGCAAAACGGACATTAGCAATCCGCTTTCACTGCCTGCTCATAAACGCAGCCGCCGGTCTGTCAGCAGATCTTTTTAAATCCCACTAACACAAGCATCCCACCGCTTACCAGAAGCGATGGGATGTTTATTCTGCGTTCAAGTGCATAACTAAATGCTATTTTTACTTTATATTATATGTACCTTTTAACGAATCATATAACTGCTGTGCAAGACCTGTTCCACCATTATCCGTAATGATTTTTGAATATTCCTGGTTTAATGTATCTGAAAAATATTGCATATACTCTCCCTGTTCGTCCTCGTTATCAAGTGTTTTCTTTGACTCCTCGATAATCTTCTGCACGAAATATGACTCAAAGTCTTTACATACATCCATAAGCTTTTCTGAATCTGTGGAAGAATTTGTACTCTTTAATGTACTCTCAATCGAATCCGCGGATGTAGAACCAAGCTTTGATGAATATGAATTGTATATTGATGAAACATCTAAAACTGAACTCATATCCTAACCTCCTTAAGATCTTAAGTTGTTTGCCTGCTGGAGCATCTCATCTGATGCAGTTATAGCCTTTGAATTCATCTCATATGCACGCTGTGTAACAATCATATCAACCATCTCATCAACTGCCTGCACACTTGAACTTTCAAGGTAACCGTTCTTTACGACACTTCTCTGAAGATTTGCATCCTGACCTTCTATTCTCGGTGTTCCTGATGCAACTGACTCTTTAAAATAACTGTCACCCATTTTTTCAAGACCTGCCGGATTGTTGTACTGTGCAATTCCGATGGCAATTCCAAGATTTTGGGCATTTCCCGTAGCATCTACATATTTGATATTTCCATAATTGTCAAAAGTAAGCTTTGTCGTATCTACATTTGCATCAAAAGTGATAGGATTTCCTGTTGAATCAAGCACTGCATATCCATCTGATGTAGAAAGGGTAAGACCACCTGATGTATTAACTGAAAGCTGAAAATTACCGTTTCTTGTATAGGCAATACTTCCGTCAGGCTGTTCTATCATAAAGAAACCTTTGCCGTTTATCGCAAAATCAAATGCACCATCAGTAGTTGCAAAATTGCCCTGTTTAAAAGTCGTTCCAACGGCAGCGACCTTTACACCAAGACCAACCTGTGCACCGATAGGCTTTTCCTGACCGTTTGTGTCAGTAGTCTGTTTCTGAATGTTCTGATATAAGAGTGAACGAAACTCTGCTGTCTCTTTCTTATATCCTGTTGTATTTATATTTGATAAGTTATTTGAAATAATATCAAGACTTGTCTGCTGAGCTTTCATGCCCGAAGCAGCAGTCCAAAGCGATCTCATCATAATGCCTCTCCATTTCTGTCATGTATATTCCGTTTGAAATACATTGCTGACTTTACTGCTTAATATATGCCATTTGAATAATTATGACAAATGACAACATTATATTTTATCAGACCTTACCTACACTTGAAACCGCCTGCTCAAGCAGACTGTCCTGTGTCTTTATCATCTTCTGACCTGCTTCATATGCACGCGTAATAGTTATCATTGAAACCATTTCATCAACTACATTAACATTTGACTGTTCCGTAAATCCCTGAAGAATGGTAGCTGTTGAACTCTTTGTCGTAGCTCCGTCAACTGCGTTATACATATTGTCACCGTACAAATCAAGATAATTGTAATCCTCAAAATCAGTAAGTGTAATGGTATCAACCTGCTCACCATTTGCATATACCGCACCATTTAACTTGATTGCTACATCTGTAGCATCTACCGGAACCTGCACATCACCGTTGGCTCCCTGAAGTCTGTTTCCGTCAACATCAACAACATAACCCTCATTTGTAATGGTAAACTGACCGTTTCGTGTATATTTGATGGATGAATCACCATTTTTGTCGACTACTTTTATGGCAAAAAAACCATTTCCCTGAATAGCCATATCATATGTGTTGTCCGTCTCACGAAGGGAACCCTGATCCCAGTTCATATATGTTTCGCCTATCTTGACACCCGGATTCATCACACCGATTTCTCTGTCAACATATGCCTCTGAGCCATCTCTTATCTTTGTTATCATAAAATCCTTAAATGACTTACTCGTAACATTTTCTTCCTTATATCCGACTGTTGCTGAATTGGCAAGATTGTTTGATATAATGTCAAGTCTCTTTTGTTCATTAGCCATACCCGTGTAGGCAGTATATAATCCTCTAACCATCTACTATCCCCTTTCATAAGGAACAAACTCTTAATCTGTCTGATGCATATGCCATATCAGCTTATTCTAAAATGCAATCTTAAACAACTGCTTCATACCCGGCTGCTGCACAGACACTTTCATACTTGATTTATCGTCAAAATCACATCTTTTCTTTAGTCGTCGTCACGCTTTCCTGCCAAAAACTCAACAAATTTTCCTGTACCTACGGCTACTGCTGTCATAGGCTCCTCTGCTGTCATAGTCGTGATTCCTGTCTTTTCCTCGATAAGCTCTTCAAGACCATATAAAAGACTTCCGCCACCGGTAAGGACAATTCCTCTGTCTGATACATCGGCTGCAAGTTCAGGCGGAGTCTTCTCAAGTACGCTGTGCACTGCTTCAACAATCTGTGAAGTAATCTCCTTAAGTGCCTCAAGTGTCTCATCAGATGTAACCGTAATAGTCTTTGGAAGACCTGTAACAAGGTTTCTACCTCTTACATCCATAGTAACAACCTCAGGACGCTGATAAGCAGAACCTATCTTTATCTTGATTTCCTCGGCTGTTCTCTCACCGATAAGAAGATTGTGCGTTTTTCTCATGTATCTTACGATAGCATCATCAAAGTTGTCACCTGCTACTTTTATAGAAGTGCTTACAACTGTACCGCCAAGCGAGATAACAGCAATGTCTGCCGTACCGCCACCTATATCAACTATCATATTTCCACATGGCTTTGAAATATCTATTCCTGCACCAATAGCTGCTGCAATAGGCTCCTCTATGATTGCAACTTCTCTTGCACCTGCTTCATAAGTGGCATCCTCTACTGCTTTCTTTTCAACTTCAGTAACACCACTAGGTACACATACACTTATGCGTGGCTTTCTGAAACGGCTCTTTCCACAAGATTTCTGAATAAAGTATCTGAGCATCTTCTCAGTAACTGTATAATCAGAAATAACACCCTGGCGAAGCGGACGAACTGCTACGATATTTCCAGGCGTACGACCAAGCATAAGTCTTGCATCTTCACCTATAGCCTTAATCTTATTTGTATCCCTGTCAAAAGCAACAACTGAAGGCTCTCTTAAAACAACACCTTTTCCTTTTATATAAACAAGTACATTTGCTGTACCAAGATCTATTCCGATATCGCTACCTACCATCTCTGTTTCTCCTTTCGATACATTTACTTTCATATTTCACTATTTTATTTTTCAGCATATTTCTACATATTCCAATTTATTATATACCATTTGTTTTCAATTTTAAAGACCCTTTTCAATTTAAAAGCAAATTGTAAGATTTTTGTCATTTTTGACTAAATTTGCTATACTGTTTATAATGTTTATATATATATTTATCATACATGGAAATGAGGATTATTATGTCACAGGCTAAAGAAATAAATCACGAATTAAACATTATAAGCAGATATATGGGACTTATTATATCCAAATATCTGATATTTGCTCTTCTTATCATAACATTATATCCGATGAACATTATCCCCGGATATATTCTTCTTGCAGGAATCATTTTCCCTGCTGCTCTCAGATTTGCAGTTAATCTTGAAACATCCCCGGATAAAAATACTGCTTCCCAAAAAAAGGCTGATGTTTCCGACAGGGAATGTTCTTTTACACTTAGCCAGACTGCAAAAAAATATAATTTTTCGTATAAAAAATATAAAGCAGAGAATTATAATTTTATACTTATTTCACTGCTTCTTGTTGTATGGCAAAATGTTTTGATACAAAAAAATGTATTTTCTTACCCGGTAAATATTATTCCCAGTTTTATGCTTATAATATACATAATATCCCGCTTTTTAGCCAAGATAATATTTCATTTTAAAATTCATCATGATTTTATAAACCTCAATATATAAATGACAACATAGTAAGAGCGTGTCAGCACTATTATTAGTTATAATTGCACACTAAGCACAGCCTGAAGTTAATTTTGCAAATTCCTGATTTAAAAAAATGGCATCGCACTAATGCTCAGGATTGCTTCATTGCTACGCAATGAAGCAATCCTGCAAACACCTCCATTCTTATTGTCGGTGTTTGGTGGGCCAAGCCAGTAGATAGCAATTTGCATATAAACATGCATTGCTATCTACTTTTGACCCTAACATCATACAATAAAAAATAATGCAAGGGCGAAACTCTGATTCCCAGCCCTTGCATTTTATCTACATGGTAATACCCGTTGATGCCATCACTGACTCTATGCTGCTGTCAACATCACTCTCAAAACCGTCAAAATCAAACTCCGCCGCTGATGCCTGTCCGGCTGATGCAAGACTTTGTTCACTTGTGCTGCTATCTGTATCTGAAACCGATGAACTCTTTGTTCCGGTCGAATCCGCTACTGATGCAATATTAGGCTTTCCCTCAGCACTTGCCTTACTTGTAAAATAATCATATAATTCCTGCACTGTCTTATATGTGGTCAAAGATTTATCCTCTCCGTTTGCGTCTGCTTCTTTAAGAGCCTCCGACATTGTATTTGCCATATTCGCAGCTTCTGTCTGCTCAGAAGAAAGATATGTCTTTAATATCTGTGAAAAACTTGTAATGGTACTAAGTGACGAAATATCCCCATCACTTGTAGAACTTCCAAGTAATGATGATAAACCTGAAAGTGATGATGAAGCGTTCCCTGTAAGTGACGATGCCTGACCAAGAAGATTTGTAATCCCTGACAGGTTACTGCCGTTACTCTCATCTGAATCTCCCGACAATGCATTTAACATTGTACTGGTCGAATTGTTATTTATAAGATACTGGTAATAAGAATCCCTCTCATTAAGCCCCGACAAGCCTGCTATTGCTGATAATGATGATAAATCCGACATATTCCCCTCCGATCTTTTTGAACAAACCTTTGCAAAAATACCATAATATATGAATATTTTCGCAAAAATCTCCTTTTATAAATATTATAATAAATTTTACCACATTTAAGATTTTTTTCAATGCTTTAATTTATTCACCACTATCTCAAGACTTTGTCAAGGCATCCATGTTCTTCGCAGGAAGTGTCTGACATGATTCCCTGTGCATCTATAAAATATTTATTTCCGGCAGCATCCTTATAAATCACTGAGTAATGATTGCTTCCGGCAGACGGATTGCTGCTTGCAGAACCTACTGCCATCCAAACACCCTCTCCATCAGCTATCGTTTCTGTTGACCTGTCATAAAGATACGGCAGATTCAGATCATCACAGGCAACAGTTTCCACTATGGAAACAGCAACACATGTAGTTATTCCTCCCTGCAGATCCATAACACGGTTCAATGTAGGCATATCAAATAAATAATAAAATAATTCCACACCATCTACTGAAAAATCATTCCAAAATGTAGGGTTTATATCTTTGTCAGTACAGCCTTTACCCGGATAATGTGTTGTGTCACATATGTAATTTGCAATCTTGTATAGTTTTTGCATATTTGTCATGTCATCTGTCCAAAGCCTGTCTTCAACCTTATGTCTTACCTTTGTATAAAGTGCTTCGTCGAGATATTTGCCATTTTCATCGTAAGGTCTGGTTGCAAGATAACCGGCATCATACAATTTATCATCAACATATACTTTCACCTTACATACTCTTACTCCTTCACCTGCTGTTATCACAAGCTTTCTCGCAGACATTGCCACACAGGTTTTATCGCTTTCATCATCAGAAACCGGCAGATTAACCGTTTTTCTGCCATATACGCTTTCTTCACAAAATTCTTTCGTGATATTTTCAACACTTAAAACCGGCGCCGTACATTTTTGATCTGCAAATTCAAATGCTCTCTTATAACCAGCAGGTGTCACATCTTCTACTTCAAATTTGATATGTTTATCTATCCATTCATCACTCGCTTCACTGTAAAAATCCACACTAAATGTCGCTGTTTCATCTTTAACTGTTGAACCGACTGCGTCCTGCTTAAGTGTCATTCCTGTTCTATATTTTACTTTTGTCATTTCAAGACCATTTCCCGGTTCTTCGTCATTACATATATTTAATGTTCCTACATTATACTCCGATGCGATATAATTCTGACTTTCTGCTATCGAAACCTTAACATCTATAATGCCTGTTTTTTCAGGAATAAGCTGTCCGTTTTCATTTACTTTAACATATCCCTCTGCCGCATCCGTACTATCATGCTTATAAAATTCATATATACAACTTCCTTCAGGTTTTTCGTCATAAACCACATCAACTGCTTCTCCGACTATAACCTGACTTTTTCCAATATGTCCGCCATTTTGAAAAGCAATTTTTTGAATTTCAAAAGTACCATTTATCTTTCCCGAATATTTTCCAATTCCTGTTATGCAGAAATTTGCTGTTCCTGCATTTATATTATTTGAATATGATACCGTATAATCTATATCTTTAGTCAGATATACATAATAATTATCCATAACCGATATCTCAGGGCATTGTTCTTTTCCGTTATAAAATTTTGTTCCACCATTCACTTTGGTATAAAAACTGCTGATATTGATCAATGCCGGCGTACTCGTTCCCATTGATGGTGTATTCGTCGGAGTTACATCGGAAGTTGGAGCTGCCGACTGTTTACAGGTAACATTTGGTGTTGGTTCGGGCTTTGATGTTGGTTTTGATGTACTATCATTCCAAAACCAGTCATCATATATGTCTTTGTCAGGAGTGTTTGTCGGTTTTGGTGCTGATGTTGGCACTAATGTCACAGACGGTGATGCCGTTTGCTTAATATCATTCTTTTTTTTCACATTTAACACATATTTTTTTACTTTACTAAAATCACCATACTTATTTTTTTTACCAACCTTGTACTGACTGCGCATATGCACATAGTATGTTCCTTTTGTAAGCCCTTTAAATACGATTTTTTTAACTTTTGCTGCCTGTTTTGTCTTTATTCCTTTTTTGAATTTTTTATCTTTACTTATTTGTACCTGATATTTTTTTGCACTTGCTATCTTTTTGTAAACAACCGTAATCTGTCCTTTTCCGCCCGAATAAACTTTTGTTATCACAGGTTTTGGCAGTTTTTGTTTTGCTCTTACATAAATACCGTTTCCTGAAAATGCGATAGAAATTGATAAAATTGCTGCTAATATTTTCTTTATCTTCTTTTGCATAATGTACCTCATTTCTGTATTTTATAAATTCATGTCGAATGTACCACAATACAATTCCTGTGTGCAAAATCTTTAAACATAAACCTTCAATTTATTTTCTTTAAGAGATTTTTCTCTATATAATGATAACTTTACATACAGTCCAAAATCTTCATCTGGACATTTCCACTCCAGTTATTTATCTCAGGCTGATAGAGAATACTTATCTGCTGCCCGAACTTCCCCTGCTTCATTTTCTCCCACTCATTTTTTCCGTACTTTTCTTCTATTGCACGCAAAAGGCAGTTATCCGCATGAAAATCCACCGCTTCATACAAAAGTCCGTCATCTTCAAGTTTTAATTTTGCAATCTGATTTTCTTTTCCGCAGAGATACATCGAACTTATCTTAAGTTTTCCTCTTGCAAATACAGCACTGTCATTTGACTCACCAAAAGGCTCCATATATTGAAGCTGTTCTACAAGATTTTTTGTAGCTTTCGACAGTTCAAGCTCCATATCAAAACTTACTTTTTCAACAAGCTGCTCATCAGAAAGACCGCATTGCTCATTTAAAGTTTCCCTAAATTTTCCAAGATTTTCTTTTGGCAGTGAAAAACCTGCCGCCAGTGCATGACCTCCAAACTCAGTGAGCAGTTCCTGACAGTTTTGTAATGCCTGCTGCATATGATACCCTGGTATTGAGCGTCCCGAACCTTTCAGCCCTTTTTCACCGTCGGTAAGTATATATGCCGGTCTGTAGTATTTCTCCCTTATCCGCCCCGCCACTATGCCCGCAACACTCTCATGGCAGTCTTTAAGATAAACTACAAGCACAGGTCTTTCAAGTGCATTCGTTTCCTCAATCTGTGTAATTGCATCATCCGTTGCCTGTGCCGTTAGTTCCTTTCTCTCCTCGTTAAGCGTTATCAGTTCATTTGCAAGTTTTACTGCTTCTTTTTCATCTTCGGTCATAAGCATCTTAAGACCGAGTGAGGCATCATCAAGTCTCCCCGCTGCATTTATGCACGGACCTATACGAAAACCGAGAGAACCTGATTTTATATGTTCAGACAGTTCAAGAAGTTCTATCATCTTTCGCATACCGGTATTTTTAAGATGTGCAGTATCGTTTAGTATCTTAAGTCCATTGCTCACTATTATCCTGTTTTCATCAGCGAGCGGTACAACATCACACACCGTTGCAGCTGCCGCAAACGGAAGAAGTTCGCTTATATATGACTTGTCATTTTTCCCCTCAAAAATATAACTCATAAGTTTATAGACAACACCTGCACCACAAAGCATATTATAAGGATAGGTACACGCTTTCTGCTTCGGGTCAACAACTGCATCTGCAACTGGAATACTCTCCACCCCGTCCTTGTCCGGCACTTCATGATGATCCGTAAGAATATATTTAATGCCAAGCTCTTTTGCCCTTTTAGCCGCACCTAAGGCAGATATTCCATTGTCACAGGTGATGATAAGACCGACTCCGTCATCTGCCGCCTCGTCAACCATGTAATCACGGATACCATAGCCGTCCTTTACCCTGTGCGGAATACGGCAGGACACATCTCCACCGAGCATCCTTATCCCCCGGTAAAGAATATACGACGACATAACCCCATCAACATCATAATCACCTATAACTCTTATCTTGATTTTATCATTTATCGCATTTACAAGAATATCTGCCGCCTTAGTGAGATCTTTCATAAGCTCAGGTCTATACATTTTTTCCATATCCGGAAAAATATAAGCATCCATTGCTTTCCATGAATGGAGTCCCCTGTTTACAAGAACTCTCGCAAATATCTCTGAAATATTATATCTTTTTGCAACTGCCGCAGTATCGGCATTACATTTTTTATACATCCACTGTTTCATTGGAAATCTCCTGTTTTTTCTTTTAGGTATTCTTTCACTTGATATAGGACTGTTTTAGCTAGTTCTATATGTGCTTTCAGCACTTTCCAAACGATATTTACTTAAATTTATTCTATCTGCTTCTTTTACTTCTTCAAAATATCCAAAATCACCTATAGCTTAACACAAAAACTTCTCCTCAACAAGTTCACCGTAAACCTGCGACTACACTTTTTCCATCATCTGTGCTAAAATCATTACTATTCAAGCAATGATTTCGATTTCAGTCCGTGCTAATGGTACATAGAACTGAAATCCTTTAAAATTTAGTCACTAATGAATAGCTTCATACATTCACAATATATAAAACGCAACGAAAGGATTTTAATTATGAACTGGCTTAAATACGAATTGCACACAAACACACATGACGCACCTATTATAGGAAACATCCTCTGTTCTATGGGTATCGACGGATTTGAAATAAAAGACCATGTCCCTCTGACTGAAAAGGAGGAAAAACAAATGTACACAGATATTCCTGCCGATATGGGAGCTGATGACGGAAGTTCCATTCTTACTTTTTACACTGAAGTTCCCGGTGAGGAAAATACGGAATTTTTCAGCACCGGTTCTTCTATTAGGGACGAGGATATTTCTGACAGTGAAAAAGAAATATTAGAGCCTGAGGTTCTTATCAGGAGATTAAAAAAGAAGATTAAAAAAATCAAGAAATTTACCCACATAAAAATGCCGCATATAAGCTATTCCATTGAGGATGACAGCCAGTGGAAAGATAAGTGGAAAGATAATTTTAAGGCTTTCAGGGTTGCTGATGATATTATCATAAAACCGACATGGGAGGAAGTTCCTGAATATGCGTCTGAAAATGACATAATAATGCAGATAGATCCCGGTTCTGCCTTTGGAACCGGAACTCACGAGACAACAAAACTCTGTCTTTTGTCACTAAGAAAATATATCACCACGGAAACCACGCTTCTTGATGCAGGCTGCGGAAGTGGAATCCTTGCAATATGCTCACTGCTCTGCGGTGCAAAATCTGCATTCTGTCTTGACATAGACCCATATGCAGTTGAGGCAACGATTGAAAATGCCGCGCTTAATAATATAGAAGAAACACGCATCAAAGCTAAGCACCTTAATATACTTGAAGATACCGAAAATGTCCGAAACGAATTAAAAGAACCTGTTGACATTGCAGTTGCGAACATTCTCGCCGATGTTATCATACCGCTCTCAGACTGCATTGCAAACTTTATCAAACCCGGCGGTCTTTTTATCTCATCCGGAATACTAGCCGAAAAAGCTGACCTTGTCGAAGAAGCACTTCAAAAAAATAATTTTGAGATAATAGAGAAAAACACTCTTGGTGAGTGGGTATCGTTCGTATGCAGAAATGAATAAAACGATATGTGTTTAATAAATCTGTATCCAGCTTAACAGCAGATACAATATATGAATAAAAGTAACAGTTCAGCCATAAAAATATAATCGGTAATATCTGAGCTTGCTCATTGTATTGCTGATTATATTTTTATGGTAGAATAGCCTTTCATTTATTACATGAAGTAAACATAAGCTGCGTAGCAGCGACTGACAGTTTACTGGCAGGTTTATGAATGTAATAAATGGAAGGCTGAACTGTTACGAATAAAATAAATACTTTAATACTATACTTGTAATAGCTGAATTTATATGATACAATAAGTTCAGCAAAACTGATAAAGCGTTATGTAGTCATATGAACGCAAAAACAAAACCCCATAAGTTGCGCCTTATGGGGTTTTTCTTGTTTTGTTAGAGCAGTCAAGCATCTGCCAGGCTAATTGTCATTAGATATTACTGTCTAACCATCTGCAAATGAAGTAACTTATTACATTTGCCGTGACAGCAATTAACACTGATAAAACAGTAGTCATATGAACTCACCCCCTTTCTGTTGCCAGGGTGTCCAATGACAACATAGTGATTATATCATAAATATGTGTACATTTTTTACACATAACAAAATTTTTTAATAATGAACGCTTATTCCTTGTTAAATCAACCAAATATACAAAAAATATGGCATATCCATCTACAAGATATGCCATATCCTTATATAGTTCTAATAACTTTCCAAAAACTTTATTTAGCTTTCTTAGCAGCCTTTCCACTCTTATTGTGTGTTGCTTTTTTAATCGTGTACCAGAGTGTACCAGTTATACATACTGATGAGTATGCACCACAAACGATACCTGCAAGAAGCGGTATAGCAAACTCTCTTACTGAATCTACTCCAAGTATTGCAAGCATGAATACCATGAAGAATGTTGTAAGTGATGTATTGATACTTCTTGTCAATGTCTGTGTAATACTGTCATTTACTATCTCTGAAAGTCTCTCGTCAGTAATAGATGAACGTGTTCCAATGTTTTCACGGATACGGTCGAATATGACGATAGTCGCATTTATTGAGTAACCCACTATCGTAAGCATACAGGCAATAAATGTATTTCCTACTGAAATCTTTGCTGCTGCATATACAAGAAGCACTACTATAACATCATGAAGCAATGCAAGTACGGCACTTCCTGCGAATACAATATCTTTAAATCTAAACCAAATATAAATAAGCATACAGATTGCTGCTATTATTACCGCAAGTACGGCATCACGCTTCATCTCGCCTGATACTGAAGCACTGATACTCTGTATCTGAATATTTTTCTCTTTAATACTGTATTTCTTAGAAAGCTCATTTGTAACATTAGCTCTCTGTTCTTCTGTAAGCTCAACAGTCTTTACATTAAGTTCATTAGAACCTGAAACCTCTGAAATTACTATATCGTTTGAGTTGCTATTCTTTGCAAAGATAGACTCAACCTCTTTCTTAAGACTTGAATCAATCTTTGTATCTTTGCCAAATGGTATGTCATATGTTGTACCACCGAGGAAGTCAAGACCATAATTTAATATGTTTCCTGATGTTGCCTTATTTACTATAAGACAAACAACACATCCCGCAATAAGCACTCCTGAGATAACAAAGAATTTAACCCTGTTCTGAACGAATTTAATCTGTCTTCTAGGTTTCTCAACACCAAAATATTTTACATCATCCACACCAAGTGAATACATTGCCTGAAGAATATATTTTGTGATGTAAAGTGCAGTAAACATTGAGAGGATAATACCCATTGCAAGTGTTGTTGCAAAACCTCTTATTGTTCCTGATCCTTTTATATAAAGTACGAATGCGGCGATAAGCGTTGTAACATTACCATCAACGATGGCTGAAAGAGCTTTTTCAAAACCAAGCTTAATACTTGTCTGAACTGATTTGCCCTTAGCCAGTTCTTCCTTGATACGAGTAAATATGATAACATTCGCATCAACCGCCATACCTATATTAAGTATGATACCTGCCACACCCGGAAGTGTAAGCGTTATATTCAATCCGTTTAATGCTACAAGCATCAGCACGAGGTAAAAAACAAGTGCTATAGAAGCTGCAAGTCCCGGAAGTCTGTAGAATACAAGCATAAATATTACTACAAGAGCAAAACCTATTGCACCGGCAAGTAAACTTGTCTGAATGGCATCCTGACCAAGCTGTGCTCCAACTACCTGTGACTGGATTTCCTTAAGTTCTACCGGAAGTGCACCGATACGAATCATTGATGCAAGTTCTTCTGCCTTGTCATATGTGTCAAAGCTTCCGGAAATAACTGCTTTTCCGTCTGTAATCTCAGCCTGAACATTTGGTGCAGAAAGCACTTTTCCGTCATATACAATATAAATCTTCTTTTTTGTAGGATAAGCGGCTTTTGTCGCATCCGCAAATAACTTTGTACCCTTTGCATTAAATGAAAGTTCAACTACATATTCTTTATTCTTTGTAACTTCATTCTGCTGTGTACCTGCCTCAGCCTTTTTGATATGTTTACCTGTACATACAGTCTTTGTGTATTGAGGATTTCCCTTTTTATCAAGCTTCATATCATCCTCTGCTACAAAGTCAAGTGAACCCTCTTTACCAAGTGATTTAAGAACCTCATCTGCATCCGCAACACCCGGTATATCAATCTCAATACGATTGTCACCCACCTGAACTACTGAAGACTCTGTGCTGTAAACCTCTGCACGCTGCTGCATCATCTGAATGGTATCTTTCATCTCCGTTGCCGTTGGGTTGTCCTTAGTAGCTTCATATGTGATACTTACACCACCGGCTAAGTCCAAACCAAGTTTAATGTTTTTGGCACTGCCCTTATGTGCACTAGTGATACCTACTAATGTTATATAAGAACAGAGTCCGATTATTGCTATTATGATAAACAAATGCAATAATCCTTTTTTCTTGTCCTTCATGCTGTTTTTCTCCTTTTACTTAATACTTAAAACATGATTACCGTAGTTTACCGTACAATAAGCCACGCTAAATTATATTATACCATAGTAAACAGCATATTGGCAAATTTTTTTAATAACTATTTTCTTCCACTCGCATAAACTTTTCCGGCTTTCGCCTTTATTCCTTTATAATAAAACAATTCATCTATCGTTACGAGCTGATACCCCTTTTTCCTTAACCTTGGAACAAGCTTCTTTACTGCATTTGCCGTACTCGGATAAAGATCATGCATAAGTATTATATCTCCATCCTTTACATTTTTGCACTCAGCAAGAATCTTTGCTGTATTTCTCCATTTCCAGTCATCTGTATCAACACTCCAGTACATCATCGGAATTTTGATGACTTTTCTCATAAGATCACTTATATTTCCATATGGAGGTCTGATAAGCGTCGCATTACATCCTATAACTGAGCGAAGTTCTCTATTTGTCTTTCTCATCTCAGATATAAGCTGCTTTTTATTCTTTTTACTTAAATCCTCATGGTCATATGTGTGGCTTCCAATCTGATTTCCCATGTCGTACGACTCTTTTAACACCTCTTTATATGTCTGTATTCTGTTTCCAACAACAAAGAATGTAGCCCTTGAATCATACTTTTTCAAAACCTTTAAAATCTTGGATGTAACCGGTGTGTATGGACCGTCATCAAATGACAAAGCTATCATCGGCTTGTCTTTGTCAAGATCTGTCCTTATCCACTTTTTTGCACCGACACCTGTATTCTGCGTTACGGCTTTCTTCGTAGGTGCCGGAGTTGCCGTCATGACCGGCTTCTTAGCTTTTTTTGTGTCTTTCTTTTTTATATTTTCCTGTGTATAATCTTTGCTGCCGCTGTTTCCTTTTCCATTTAATTTAATAATCGCAACAACAAACACAATAAGTATCACAACTAAAGCTATAGCCGCATTCATAAGAATAAATCTCGTCTTTTTAAGTTCACGCTCCCTGCGCCGCCTGCTTCGCACTGCTCTTTCTCTATAGCTTTCTATTCTCATTTCATCTCTGCGTTTCATAACACTCCCTGCCTTCCACTATGTTACTTTATATTCATGATAACACAATTTTTGTAATATGTGCTTACTTTTTTATTAAGTTTTATATATATTTTTAATGTTGCATTACAGTATAAAAAGATGTGATTTATTGCAACAATCCCATAATTTCAGCCGGCAATATTCTGCCGTCACTATTTATGTGAAATCATTCCACCTACCATGCCGGATGTCATACATATAATTCCATTAATAATCATACTGCTCTCAAATTTAAATGTCTTAAAAATTGCTGCACCTGCTGCTATAAGTACGGCAAAATACAATATCCCTGCCAGTATTCCCCAAAGATACCTGTTTTTTTCAAACATTTTTCCGGCAGTAAAGCCCCCCACAAGACTTACTATTATGTATGTCCCTGTGACAACGGCACTAACCATACTCTCATCTCCCGCACACTTCCATATTATTGCCGAAGCCGCAAATAATATTACCACGGTCAGTAAAATCTGAATTACCAATATTATCATATAATTTTTCACTATCTTCTCCGCCATAACAACCTCCATTCTGACCGGCATATACCTGCAAAGCCAAATATCCCTATTGGTGTGCCCAAATGTAATAAATAACATTCACACTCTGCCTTTGCATTGCTAAAAATCATTTACCGTTCACACCTTTCTTTTTCATGTCTATTCATTTTTATCTTTTTTTATGTTAAACTTTTATTACATTACAATATAATATTGTTATGGAGTCTAAGCATAAATTTGAGATGCCGCCTTAATGGAAAATCATACAAATATAGAACTGCTTACCATCAATTATCTATATTTCGTATAAAACTTTTCTTTTGCGGTATTCCAGACAACACTATAAAAAGTACATAAAAAAGAAATGAGGCATTACATGAACAATATGATAAAAACAGTAGACTTACACACACATTCAACTTTTTCAGATGGAACATTTTCTCCGGCAGAGCTTGTTAAAAAAGCAGTTGAAAAAAATCTCGCTGCATTTGCTCTCACCGACCACGATGCAGTAGGGGGAATAGAAAGTGCGATTACCGCCATTAAAGAACAAAACGCACCCGTTCTTTTTGTTCCCGGAACTGAACTTTCTGTAGGTTATAAAGACGGAGATATTCATATGGTCGGGCTTTTTATCGACTACAAAAATCCTGCATTTACCAAAATTTCTGACCTTTTAGTTTCAAGAAGAGTTGAGAGAAACAAGGAAATGGTAGCAAAATTCAACAACGCTTCCATCAATATGACCTATGAAGAACTTCAGGAGGGTAATCCTGACACCGTTATAACAAGAGCACACTTTGCAAGATGGCTTATAAAACACGGTATTGTTAAAAATGCTGCCGAAGCTTTTGATAAATATCTCGACACGCATTGTCCATTCTATGTTTCAAGAAAATATATAACTCCTGAGGAGGGTATCGAGCTTATTCTCGAATCGGGCGGTGTTCCTATCCTTGCACACCCTCTCCACTATAAACTCGAAGAAAAAGAACTTGAAACTCTTATCGTCCGTCTTAAAGCTGCCGGACTTAAAGGTATGGAGGCAAAATATTCAAATCACACGGCTCAGGATGAGACATATGTACGAAAACTTTGCAACAAATACGAGCTTCTTCCAAGCGGCGGCTCAGACTTCCACGGCAGTAACAAACCGGCTATAGATATGGGTACAGGCCGTGGAACATTGAGTGTTCCTTTCGAGTATCTTATCAATATTGCAAAAGCCGCAAAGCCTTCAGAATTCACAAAAAATATTTTGGATTATGCTGAAAATGCCTAGTGTATTGACAAAGTTTGAGTTTTCAGAGAAATCACGGCAAAAAAACTTTTAGATTTTTTATAGATATTTATAATAATTAAAAAGCTGCAAATCCACAAAGTATGTGAATTTACAGCTTTTTAAATTTTATGGATAAGTCAAACGGATATTCTGAGTCCGCTGTGCTGCCTGTTCATAGCATTGCTTATATTGCCATACATATCTTAAATGCGGCACAACAACTTATTTCTTTGCAGTTTTAGCTTCTTCTTCCTGCTTGTCTATCTCCACGATATTTTCTTTCTTCATAGGAATACGGCAGTTCTTGTTGTTTCCAAATTCCACGATAACTACTTCATCCATAATGTCGATTACAACACCGAAAAATCCGCTTGTTGTGAGTATGCTGTCACCTACTGCAAGAGTAGATACAAGTGCATCATGCTCTTTCTGCTGCTTCTTCTGTGGTCTGATTGCAAAGAACCAGAAAATCGCAATGATAGCCGCATATATTACAACCATACTTATTATACCCTGTGTTCCACCTGCTTTTGTTGCTAACAATGTTGTTGTCAAATTCATTTTGCTTCCTCCTCAAGCTGTTCTAATTTTTTCTTTTTATATTCTTTAAAACACCCTTTTTCAATAGCATCACGAATTTCTTCCATCATGCTGTTATAGAAATAAAGGTTGTGCGTTACCATAAGTCTTAAACCAAGCATTTCCTTTGCCTTTAAGAGATGTCTTATGTAAGCTCTGCTGTACTTACGGCAGGTAGGACAGTCGCAAGTCTCATCAAGCGGTCTGTCATCAAGCTCATATTTTTTATTCATAAGGTTCATCTTACCGTGATTTGTGTAGGCATGACCATGACGGCCATTTCTTGCCGGATATACACAGTCAAAGAAATCTACTCCACGCTCTACTGCTTCTAGAATGTTTGCAGGAGTTCCGACTCCCATAAGATATGTCGGCTTGTCCTCCGGCAGATATGGCACTGTCTTTTCGATAATATCGTACATCTCAGCATGACTTTCACCTACTGCAAGCCCTCCAAGTGCATAACCGTCAAGGTTAAGCTCTGATATTCTCTTTGCGTGTTCTACTCGTATGTCCTCAAAAGTTCCGCCCTGGTTTATTCCAAAAAGAAGCTGTGACTTATTTATCGTAGTATCAAGCGAGTTAAGTCTGTCCATCTCCTTTTTACATCTCTCAAGCCATCTCGTTGTCCTGTCAACAGAATTCTGCATATACTGTCTTGTGGCAGGATGCGGAGGACACTCGTCAAATGCCATAGCTATCGTTGAAGCTATATTGGACTGAATCTGCATACTCTGTTCAGGTCCCATAAATATTTTTCTTCCGTCTATATGGGAATTAAAATAAACGCCCTCCTCTTTTATCTTTCTGAGTCCGGCAAGCGAAAAAACCTGAAATCCGCCTGAATCGGTAAGAATAGGTTTGTCCCAAGTCATAAATTTATGAAGTCCACCCATCTTTTTAACAATTTCATCACCCGGTCTGACATGAAGATGGTAAGTATTACTCAAAACAACCTGTGTTTTCAAATGCTGCAGATCCTCCGTCGAAACTGCACCTTTCATTGCTCCAACTGTTGCAACATTCATAAATACCGGTGTCTCTATCGTTCCATGTACCGTTTCAAGACGGCCTCTTTTTGCACTGCCATCTTTACATAATATCTTATACATTTTTACTCCATTCTAATAAAATCAGTTTTATTTATAAACGCTGTATTGTACGCTTTACGCACTGTCCGCAATATATAATACCAAACTGCTGTCTATAGCTAAACCAGTGCTTTTTGTTCACTCTTATTTTACGGACAATAAGGATATTAACACTGTGTGAACCTTTATGTCAACCTTTCCATTATAAACTTAACTACAAAATATATAACTATAAGTGGAAGTATTATCCTAAAGAATATTCCAAGAGCGACTGCACCTAGTGCAAGAACCAGTGCTGCCACCACTATGATAATTATTATTCCCAATAATTTATCATACCATTTTAAAGAAAAACGGTTGTACCCATTATCATAATCATCTTCATAATTATTGTCATATGATGATACATTATCATAATTTCCGCGATATTCGTCTCTTGCCTGTTTTGTATAAAAATCAGCCATAGGTCCCTTTTCAGCAATAAAACTGTCTATGATAGTCCTGGCTATAAGTCTTGGATCACCAAGTTCTTCAAGCACCTGACTTTCAGCTTTATCATTATTTTCAATATAATCCCTGTAATAACTTATATTTTCATTGATAACATCAGAAGGCACATTTCCCGCCAGACTATCCCTAAGTATGGATAAAAATTCGTTTTTAGTCATATAATATAATTACTCCTTCCGGGCATTATAGCTTAAAAATTTATGGTTATAATTTTTAGACAATGCAAAAAAACTGCATTTCAATCGGTTTTTAGATAATTTTTATATTTTATTATAAAGGAAAAACAACTTTGCAGCAATATATACTGCAAAGCTGTCTGATAACTTTTCTAAGCCTTAAAATACCATTTTAATTATGGCTCACTTTTTAGTTAGCTTTTCCAACTGATCCGAAAAGTTCCATCTTCTCTTTTACAGTTGCTTTGATTGCTTCTGCACCAGGAGCAAGAAGTTTACGAGGATCAAATCCCTTTCCTTCTAAGTCCTTGCCAGCTTCGATATACTTACGTGTAGCTTCCTGGAATGCTAACTGGCACTCTGTGTTTACATTAATCTTTGCAACACCAAGAGAGATAGCTTTCTTAATCATACCAGCAGGGATTCCTGTACCACCGTGAAGAACGAGAGGCATATCTCCTGTCTTAGCCTGGATAGCATCAAGTGTCTCAAAGCTGAGTCCTGCCCAGTTTTCAGGATATTTACCATGAATATTTCCGATACCTGCTGCAAGCATTGTAACACCAAGGTCTGCAACTTTCTTACACTCATCAGGATCTGCACACTCACCGGCACCGATAACTCCGTCTTCTTCTCCACCGATTGAACCTACTTCAGCTTCAAGAGAAAGACCAAGAATATTACATGTATTTACTAATTCTGTTGTTTTCTGAACATTTTCATCGATTGGAAGGCTTGAACCATCAAACATGATTGAAGAAAATCCTGCATTGATACAAGCTTTTGCACCTTCAAATGAACCGTGGTCAAGGTGAAGTGCTACAGGAACAGTAATGTCTAATTCCTCAAGCATTCCCTCTACCATACCTACGATTGTTTTATAACCACACATATACTTTCCTGCACCTTCAGATACACCAAGGATAACAGGTGACTGTAATTCCTGTGCTGTCTGTAAAATAGACTTTGTCCACTCTAAGTTGTTGATGTTAAACTGACCTACTGCGTACTTACCAGCTTTAGCTTTTGTAAGCATTTCTTTTGCTGAAACTAATCTACTCATTTTAAAATCCTCCATCTTTAGACTTGTCCCTGATGTATAGCAGGAACTTTATTTTCCTAAAACCTTTAAAACAAGGCTTTCTAGGCTTAACTTTTCTCAATCAGTTTTATTATATACTATTTCTTATAAAAATCAAATCATTTTTTTATATAGTGCCATCGTTCAGCCATAAAAAGATAATTTATAATGCAATAAAACAGTTGATTGTATTACAATATATTTTTATAGCAGAACCGTTACTCTATAAACTTTATCTTTTCCATATTAGCTTTTGCGACTTCTTTTCCCATCTCATATGTTTTTCTTAATGTGCTAACATCACTTTCAAGACTGTTTAGTTTACAGCGTGGTCTGAGTATTACTGCCTTGCCTGCTTTTTCGAGCTTTTCGCACATTTTTACAGACTCATTGTATTTGTCACATCTGTTAAGAAGTTCCTCTGCTATCTTTGGATATTTTAATTTCATTATCTTTGCTATGTTTTTTTCTGATTTTCTTGGAGTTTTCACAAATCCGTCAGGCTGTGTAAGGACTATAAGCATCTTGTCACAACCATCCTCAAGGCATTTATCTATTGGAATTGGATTTGAAAGTCCCCCGTCATAATATTTTCTGCCATTTATCTTTGCCGGCGGACACGCACCCGGTAATGCACAGGTTGCACAAAACACCTCGAATGTCTCGTCCACATCATTCTGGTTAAAATAATGTACCTTGCCGGTTTTCGCATCCGTCGTAACTATTACAAAGCTGCCTTTATAATCTTTGAAAGTTTTCATATCGAACGGGTCAAGACTGTTTGGTATCTCTCTGAACACAAAGTCAAGCCCAAATATACTTCTTTCTTTTATAAAATTTCTTTTACTTAAATACCTTTTATCATTGCGATATTTTTCAAGTATCCTTATGTTTCTCTCTTTCTGCTTTGAAATATATGATGCAGCATCCGCCGCACCTGCTGAAACACCTATACAATACGGAAAAATAATATCCTCTTCCAGTAATGCATCCATCACTCCGCAACTGAAAACCGGTCTGAACGAACCACCCTCAAATAATACTCCTGTCATGAATTTTCCTCTACGATCTTTCTTATATTTTCATCGCCTGTCACCTGATACAAAACTTCCATACATTCTAATCCGGAAGCCTTGTCCCCCTGCTCCAGCTCAAGCTGTCCTGCCCTGAAAAGTATCGCAAGCGTTGTCTCTGATATACCAACAGGCAGTTTAATTTTCTTTACATCCTTTTGTATCTGCTCAACAGTATATTCCGGGCATTCCCTGCCAAGAGCAGTTTCAAGGAAGTTAATCTCACTGTCGGCAGTCTTGCTGTGACTGAACATATTGCTGTATGTATATAGCATCATTGCCTTTTCGGGCTCTTTTTTCTCCACATAATAATAAGCTATATTTCGATAATAACGGGCAATATCCGCCCTCGTATATATAAATTTGTGAAGTTCTTTTGTCGTTTCTTTAAGTTTTTTAAGTTCCCCAAGCTGTTTTAAGCACTCGGTCTTTTCCCAGTAAATATCCATATCGACCCGATTCCACTCCGCTGCCTTCTCCAATTTTTCATATGCTTTGTCAAAATGCATCCTCTCCATATATTTTTTTGCAAGAGAATGATACATACGATGCACGGGATACCTCACCGCCTCATAATCTCTCGTCTTAAAATAATATTCAAACAGATAAAACTCTAAAATATGATTTGCACACAAAACAGTTCTGCCATCTGTTTTAAGTGTATCTGCTATCGCATCAACCATTTCCGATGCTTTTTCGAGTTTGTTGCTTTTCTGGTACTGCTGAAATAATTTTATGTTTTCTTCGATGTTCATAGCGGTGCCTCCTCTTGTTGTGGTTTGTAAATTACTACATACAATAGTCTCAGATGTAATATCAGTATAATCATTTCCGATATAAATAGCAACTTATATCTTTATTCTGCCTGATGTGAAAATCTATATTCATCATCCAATATACAACTCATGTGTTTTACAACTTTTTTCTTTCCCGTCACTACATTTAGAAATGAGATAAAAACAATCTCTTAATTCTTGAAATATTACTTCTCATTTTAAAAAGAAAATAGTCTGAGCGGTTAAACTCAGACTTAAATTTTCTTATATAAAATTGCAATTCATAATCATTGAACTAATAAAATCAAACAATACTTATTTATTCTTATTATAAATCTTACTCTCAAATGTTCCGTCTTCAATGTTTATAAATCTGATAAAAAGCGATACCTTATTATCTTCATTTAAGCTGTTCCATACAAGCTCGCCAAACTCGTCCATATCATTTGGTATCTCAACAAGCTTTGGCTCTCCCTCAAAACTTGGAAGCGGATTTCCATCATGCATATATGTATGGATAAATCTCCCCTCGCCTGCGACCGGATTTTCATAGTCAAATGTAAATCTGTTGCAGCAGTCAGGATTTCCGTTATTGCTTTTAAGGATAGACATTGAATAGTCAAATCCGCCGTCTTCCACATGAAGTATAGCTGAAATCCTAGGTGTGAAGTTTGGCTCATCAGGCTCAAACTCTCTTGTGCAGAGTGACTGTTCAAACGTAGAACCATCCTGCATAAGCTCATATACCGTATCTGTCTGATCACCGTTTGTAACTATTGTGTCATTGCCAAGAACACGGACAGGTGCGTATATTATAAGACTTGGGTCTGTAAGCTTTGACGGGTCAAAAGCCTGTGTGCGGATTCCGTCGCCATCTGTCACAAATACCCTGTTTCTGCTGTTTTCACTTCTGCCCATGATAAAATATGCGATTGCTGCGTGCTTTCCGTCAGCAGTCTTTCCGACAACAATGCCTCTACCCGGATATGTATTTGAAGCGAGTTCATTATTTAAAGATACTTTTTCCATAAAAACCTCCGTTTTTTCCGTAATGTACTCTCGAAATCTTCTGAATAAAAAATTCCGAGATGAATTTTTCTACGATTGTTACATCTTAGTGATGGAATAATCTAAGTCCGGTGAATGCCATGAGTATTCCAAATTCGTTGCAGGCATCGATTACAGACTGGTCATTCTTTGAGCCGCCTGCCTGTGCAACATACTTGACACCACTCTTATTTGCACGCTCGATATTGTCGCTGAATGGGATAAAAGCATCTGAACCAAGTGTAACTCCGTCAAGATTTTTAATCCACTCCGCACGTTCCTCTCTTGTCATAGGTTCAGGCTTCTCTGTGAAGAACTGCTCCCATTTGCCGTCTGCAAGAACATCCATATATTCATCTGAAAGATATACATCTATAGTATTGTCCCTGTCAGGTTTTCTGATGTCATCCTTAAAAGGAAGATTAAGTGCTTTTGGTGACTGGCGTAGGAACCACTTATCTGCTTTATCCCCTGCAAGTCTTGTACAGTGGATGCGTGACTGCTGTCCTGCACCAATACCGATTGCCTGTCCGTCTTTTACATAACATACCGAATTTGACTGTGTATATTTAAGTACGATATTGGCAATTATCATATCATTTAATGCAGCTTCTGAGAGTTCTTTCTTCTCAGTTACAATATTTGCAAAAAGTTCCTTTGTTGTCTTGACCGTGTTGTGTCCCTGTTCAAATGTGATTCCGAATACATCTTTTGTCTCAAGCGGTGCTGCTTCATAATCAGGGTCAATCTTGATAACGCAGTAATTTCCACGCTTTTTGCCCTTAAGTATCTCAAGTGCTTCGTCCGAATATGACGGTGCAATGATACCATCTGAGACAAGCGACTTAAGATATTTTGCCGTTGCTTCGTCACACTCATCTGAGAGTGCCACAAAATCACCGAAAGACGACATTCTGTCAGCTCCTCTTGCTCTGATGTAAGCTGTCGCCATAGGAGTAAGTTCTATATCATCATCTACGAAATAAACCTTTTTCATAGTGTCCGTAAGAGGTACATCTATAGCGGCTCCGGCAGGACTTACATGCTTAAATGAAGCTGCTGCGACATGACCTGTAGCCTCTTTTACTTCCTTAACAAGCTGCCAACTGTTAAAAGCATCCAGAAGATTTATATATCCCGGCTTTCCGTTTAAAACCTCAAAAGGCAGGTCACTTCCATCTTTCATAAATACTCTTGCTGGTTTCTGATTTGGATTGCATCCGTATTTTAACTGAATTTCGTTCATTAAATATCTCCTTTCGTAAATGAAATATAAAAAAACCGACACTTCCGGGAACTTTTCTGCCCAGACGGTCGGCTGTCAAACTGTTATACTCCCTGTGGTCACTTCCACTTCCGTCAGTCATATAACTAAATTTAGTTTATCATAATTTATTTCACTCTGCAAGTTCTTTTTCTTCTATTATCTGCTTTGCTTTTCTCTTTACTTTAGCTTTGAAATGCTCCCTGTCTACCGCAAGGGCGAGTCCCATCTCCGCCATCGTAAATACGACTGCTGAGCCTCCATAACTTATAAATGGCAGTGATACACCTGTGTTTGGTATTATCATAAGCACGACAAATATATTTACAACAACCTGGAGTGCTATATGTATCGCAATGCCTGCAACCATAGCACGACCAAATACCGTTTCTGCTCTCCCTGCTATTTTAAATAGCTGATAAATAAGGTATATAAACATCATTATCAATATCCCTGCACCAAGTATTCCAAGTTCTTCGCATATAACGGCAAATATCATATCGTTCTGTGCCTCAGGAATTTTAGAAAGCTTCTGGACACTGTTTCCAAGTCCTTTTCCGGCAAATCCTCCCGATGCGACCGCATAGAGTGCCTGGAGTGACTGATAACTCTCATCATCCGCATATTTAAGCGGTGCAAGCCATCCCAAAAAACGCCTGGTTCTGAAACTGTAATCCTTAGGATTTACATTCAATTTGATAAGATTTCTAAAGTAATTTATACCCCAAAATGCACCGGCACCTCCTACTGCAACAACTACGATATGCATCTTCCAAAATGGAGTCATGATAAAAGTCATTCCGAAAATTATACCGCCGATTATAATGGCTGAGGACAGATTGGAACTGACTTTAAATAAAAAAAATACCGAAAGAATTGACGGAATCCATATAAATAACAACACTCTTATTTTGTTTCTGTGATTGATATATTTTGATATCATTGCTGCGACCCACAGAATAATGAGTATCTTTGATACCTCGGCAACCTGCAGTGAAAGCGGTCCTATCTTTATCCATCTAACTGCACCCTTTGCCGCAACTTTAAGCGGTGAAAACAATGTAAGTGTCATAACTATCGACATGATATATATAAGCCATGATAAAGATATTTTTTTATTTTTTAAAGCTTTTATATTCTTAAACAAATGGGATTTTGAAAAACGATAAATATATAATTGGTTATAATTACACAAGCGTATGACAAGCATAACAGCAAATCCCAGAACAACATTAAATATCTGCTTCTTTGCAAAATACATACCATCGTAATTGTACTTTGGACTCAGACTGCAATTATAGCTTGATGCACTGTATATCATGATAATTCCAAATACATTCAGCATGAAAAGAATCATGATTACTTTTATGTCAACTCTTTCCTGACTGTCTATATATGAAGCAAGCGCACGTCTTGCTGATGGTTTTCTAAGCATTCGCCTGCCACCTCCGGATAATAGTATCATTTCATAATGATATTGACAGCAATCTTTATGCAGAGTATATCACTATCTGTTCCAGACCCCTGTATCATATAATTTAACACAAAAAAAACATAAAGTCCATTATAAATCACAATCTGACTGACAATTCGCAACAGTTCAGCCAAAAAAAGATAAGTCAATAATACACGAGCTTGCTCGATGTATT